>Ga0116183_1000812_pt1 | contig 36306 bp, 57 predicted proteins | sample AD_UKC078_MetaG_FD_89753 | JGI IMG/M metagenome (GOLD analysis project Ga0116183, IMG submission 89753) | Active sludge microbial communities of municipal wastewater-treating anaerobic digesters from USA - AD_UKC078_MetaG | ecosystem: Engineered > Bioreactor > Anaerobic > Digestate | place: USA...
AATACTTCTAGTTTTATATTCTACGAATCTAGCACCCTTAATGAGAACTAGGCCACTGCACTTATAATCATTACTCTCTACAAATTCATGAGTAGTAGCGTCAATATAACCATTAAGAGGTAGTTCAACATCGGAGTAAGTAGTTTGGTTTCCTCTCTCCAGTGCTGAATAAATCTCGTTAGCAGCTTCAGGGTCAATACTTCCACTACCTCCACCTCCTTCTACAGTATCAAAAATAGGAGCCGCTTGAGTTAGGATTGTCTTACATAACATCTGTCCAAGTAGGTCTCCTAACAGTTGATGTCCTTCCTGAGATGGGTGCAGATTATCATTGCTCATACCTGCGTGAGTCGTATTCAACTGAGAAGATAGCAAGTCCATATAACCCCATCCTTTTAGCATACAGAATTGACGCTGCACACGAATATAGTCTTCACCAGTATCGCCGTTCGGATTCTTTCCAGTAGTAGTCATTGGGTAATCTCCAGGCCACTTGCAGTTATATGGTCCAACGAGATAGAATTGATTTAAGATTGCTCCATTAGCTGTTTTTATTGTTGATTCTAGATCTAGTAGAGCAGCCACGTATCCCTCGGGGTTTAGTGCTGCAGTATTAATGGATTTCTCTATACATCCTGTAGTTTCATCAGTTGTTTCGATAAAAGGTTCTGCATCTAGTGCTACCTTATCCATTAGTACATCATTAACACCAAAAATCAATACTCCTAGGAATGGATCAGTTTCTCTATTTACTCCACCCTCTTGACCATTATATCCTCCGGTAGTTACTCTCCAGTTTGCTTCAATACGATCTTTATATCTTCTACAACCATAAAATACATAAATATTGTCACGTGGATAATCAGCAGAAGTAGGAGCAATACAAGAACCGGCAATACATCTAGGGACAGGAATAATACCATAATCGCTAACTAGTACATCCAAGGCAGTTTTATAGGCTCTTGTTGATGCACCTGCTAGAATAGAATCTCCAAGAACTCCGACACGATAACCTACATATCTATTATCTTTTAGCTGACGTGGTGGGTTTTGGACTGAATCTGGAGTCTCTTCAATAGTAAGTAGATCCCACATTGTAACATAGAACGAACTCCAACCGATAACACTTCCGTCTGCAGCCTTAATCATAATAGACAGCATATCCCCTATAGTAATTGTCACTGGGTCATTATGTCCGTGCCAATTCCAAGGAAGGTCAGAAGTTTGTGGATAAGTTCTAAGCCAGCTAGGTGATTGAGTTACTGTTCCTGATGCTATAGCAAATTCATAACCGGCAGCAATAGTGAAAGTAAATGTTCTACCTTTCCATGGATCAACGTTTACATTATGGATTATGATACGTGTACTTTCTCCAGCGGTACAAGCAACTCCATAACCACACCAATTTGTCGAACTAGTTCCAGGGTCGCTCAATCCATTATACTTTACCATATTTGGAGAAGGATCGAACAAGGAAGTAAGATAGACCTCGTTATTCATTCGACAGGTTAGTACTTTCTTCAAGAATTCAGCGGTAAAAACAGTTTCTCTACCGAATCCAACGTCAATAGTACTACCAGTGAATCCAATGTCAATAGTACTACCAGTGGATTGATTTAGTGTGAATGTTCCTTTAGTTTCTCCATTCTGCTTAATAGTAATAGTAGAATCATTAACGGTAGGTATATCTCCTGCATTAGCCTTACCTGCAATAGCTCCATAAACTGTGTCATTAGAAGTTGTATCTGAAGGATTTCCAATCTTTTCATCAACTGAATTGATTGCTCCATATACTGTAGAATCTGATGAAGTATCACTAGGATCACCGATGGTCGTTTCTAAAGATGATATAGCACTTGCATTATCTGCGACAGCTTTTACCAGACCGCCTTCAGCATCTCCTACTGCTGTTTGAAGATCTTCTACGTCTTTTGCAAGACCAGCATTACTGTCTCCTACAACATCATTTAAAGTACTAATATCAGAAGCATTAGTTGCTATATCTGCTGCATTTTGAGCAATACGTGCATAAATAGAACCATCAGCATCAGGCCCATCATCATCACAACCTATTGCAACTGTTGCATTATCAACAGCATCACCTATAGAACCTTTCATTGATGTAGACCAAGGACCTACTGATTCTAGTAATTGAGTAACTGCAACACCTATAGTCTCTATATCATAACCTTGGAAATCAGAAGGAACTACAAAATCTGTAGATTGACCAACAAGACTTTCAAGAGCAACTATTGAAGCAGTAAGATCTGCTCCTGAAATACCAGAACCATTTCCTACAATAGTAGATAAATTACCAAGACTAGTATTTATAGTGGAAATCCAAGAAGCAAAATCATTATAACCTGAAGCAAGAGTACCTAATTTAGAATCAATTTGATTCTTAGTATAATAATCTGCAAGATCTGTAGCTGTTGTACCAATCTTTTCCCAATCACCTGGAGTACCTGTCCAAATATACTCATCATAGATATTAGAAGTTGCTGTAGTCTGACCAGGAACTAGATAAATAATATTACCCTCACCTGATGCAGGAAGATCCTGAACTACTTCAAGTCTTACATTAGCTGCAATTTGTTCATTGATAGACTGTTGAATTTTTCCCCATAGATAGGCAAGACCTGCGGAATCTAAAAATTTTGCCATAATTTAATTAATTTTTAATTTACGGATTTATTATTTCATCTATATCAGCAATTGATAATGCAGGGATAGTTACCCAATTATCATCTGTGATAAAACATTGTTTCTCATCATCCCATATTTGCTATGCATAAGCCGCTTGCCCATCACCAGACATAGTAAATATAGAACCGTATACTTTAATATCTTTAGGTTTTGGATTCATAATTAGCTTAATGTATAAGTCTCCGTATAAGGAGTTTGAATATCTGAAGTTTCTTGATATAAACGATAGCATTTATAAGCTTTAGTCTAACCATTAACATTCAGATTAATAGTCTAAGGATTTGCCATAGGTGTCTCAAAAAAACCATTCATAACTTTATTAATAGGTTTATCAGAAGGTACACAAAACCATACTAATTGTTTACCTGTACTAAAATTAACGTTAAAATTACTTGCATAAGAAGTTTTAACTGTTTTTCCTAAAGTATTTACAATTTCTTGTGAAATAGTTTTAGATTGAGAACCTTCATAAGGTACTGCTCCATAATACATAGGTAAATAAGCATTAATTGTTATTGTTTTTCTGATAGTATCACCACCTTCTTCTGTAGCTACAATAGTTACTGAAGTTGAACCAATAATAGTTAATTCTTTAGTAAAACTATGTGAATTGCCGTCATTATATTCATATATAGTACCATCGGCAAAAGTAATAGTTTGTTTTACTATGTTACTAGATCCCGAATTAGGCTAAGTAGTAAAAGTTAAAGTTTTTGGAACACCTTCTTCCATTATATCAGAAGGTGAATAACTAATATTAATAGTAGAAGATAAATCTGCTGTAAGCATCTATTTAACTACTTGTTTTAAAGGAGTATCAATAAAAGTTGTATCAGCCGGAACTCCTCCAACAGTAACATTAGAAGTTACAGTGATTTTACAATCACAAGAACCTCCACCACCGCCACCTGATTGTCCAGCTGCCTATTCTATTTTTTCAGCAATTGCTGCTGCAGGAACATTATATCCTTGAGAGGCAACTGAATTTGACCAAAATATTGGTAAATATGCCATATTTAATTATTTTATAGTAATATAAACATCTTCTTTATTAGCTAAAGCGTTAGCTACTTTTTGATCAAGAAGATCACTATGGTATTTAGAATGAATAAGTTGTCCTTTAATCTTATTTTCCCCGACTAAAATACATCCTAAAGAATCTTTAGCTGTATTTCCTGCATGTATACGAATACCAGAAAAACCAGGTACATTTTTAATTTCTATCATTTTTTTACCATATTTAGGACTCCAAGTTCTTTCAACTTTATAACGTCCTGTAGGTATTGCTGTTTCTCCGTACACTTTTATTTTTTTAATTTGATTTTCAGACATAGAGTAGGTTAAATTACGATCTTTATCTTCTAAAGTATTAGAAAATAATATATTATCAATATAAAAATTACCAATAGTGTATTTATCTTTTTTATATTTACGTTCAATTAAAAGTTCCATAATAAATATAAATTATCCCCAACATAAAGATGTTGGGGAGTATATTATTCTGTTTCAATAAATACTTCATTCTATTTATTTATATAAGGATTTTTTTCAATAGTTTTAACTTTTGTTACTAACTATTTTCGTTGAAATAATCTACCTAGCCAAGTTTTTCTAGGTTTACCAATTATTTCTTTCTTATTATAAATATAGATATACTATAAACTTTGAATAGAAGGTTCTAAATATATAGAATTTGGATATTCAACTTTTAAACAAGTTGCAAACCATTCATCTCCTACAACAGTATCAATAGAAGTATTTTCTATTAAGAATGTATCTTTAAATATTATAGAATCTTTTTTAGAAAAATTATTTTGCTAATAAGCTAAATATTTTAATTCAGTATCTTTAATTTTTAATATCTTTCTTACAGAATCTAATTTCTATAAAATAGAATCATTTAAATACTAAAACTAATCTGTTTTTAATTTTAATACATTATTTTCTAATTGATGTTTTTCATAATTAATTTGAAGAACTTTATAATTAGTATTTATTTCTGCAATATCATTATTTTTTTCTTTAATTACAAATAATAAATAAAAACAAATTAAAATTAATATAGCTATACATAAATATTTTTTCATATACTAAATAAATTATTTAAATAATCATCTAAATCAGATCCTGATAAAATACTTAAACTAACTTCTCCATTATCATCAAAATTTCTTTGTATCTGTTTTTGCCAAATAGTTTTAGCCGCTTTATGTCCTGCTACTCCATTCCAAAGTTGAGTTGGTCCTAGCATATCAGAAGGAATTCTATAATGAGTTTGTTTATGACATTGACAATCATCATTACAATTATATTTGTGTAGATAAGAATGAGGGAATTCATAAATAATTACTTTAAGATTTCCTACTTTTAATAAAGGTTGAATATATCCTTCTGAAAAACAAGAAGCATCTTTAACATAAATATCACTTCCAATTACTTTAATAGGTTCATCTTCTTTTTCAACGTATATCATACCATCTTCTTCAGCATGAATAGTATCTGTATATACTTTAGTTTCATAAGATTTAACCCCATCAATTATTTTTCCATTAGAATATATAAAAGCTATATGTAAAATACCAGAACCTTTAATAGTAGCAACTTTTGTCCACATTTCTTGAGGAGCATCTGTTTCAGTATAACTTAAATAACCTCTAAAGATAAAATTATCTATTTCTCTAACATTAACTAGATCATAATGATTACATACTCTATGATCTATACCTAAAGCTTCTCTAGCTTTCATTTTATCTTGTTCAGTTACAAATTCATTTAAAAAGTTGTCTTTATCAAGAAAATGAGGATCTTTATGAGGAAAACACTCATCTACTACACAAGGGAAACCTTCAGGTTTAACTGGAGGCATTGGAGGCATATGCATTACAGGATGCTAATGATGTCTCCAAACAGGAGATAAATAAGGAAATTCATGAAAACAATGATGAGGGTGCGGATGTTCCCAAAACCAAGGTCCTAAAGGATAATAATCTAAAAGCATATTATGAACTTTAGGATGATGATGGTGATGATGGTGTGGAAAACGAGGATCATTCATATTTTCAGGAAGTATTTCTGGTGTATTATCCTCTGGATTTAAATTTGCCATTATTTTATTTTTTTAATTTCAACTAAATCTTTTTCACAAGCTAAAGGGTTATGGCAAGGTTTGTGCATTAAATTAGTAATAAAAAATTCCTTTAGCTCTTGAAAATTACAGGGCTTTAAATCACTCTCAATAAAAGTAATTAAAGTAAGAAGATCATTATAATCTTCTTTATGTCCTTTAAATAGCTATTCTAAAATCCATTCATATTCTAAAATAGCTTTATTTTTTAGAGCATCCACAATCACTTTTTCCTTTAAGTTTGTCAATAGAATTGCAGAATCCTCCACAACCATTGATTAAATCTAAAATTCGTTGTGCTTCAAAATATTTATCAAAATCTAATAAATATTTAATAATATTAATAGTCATAAATATAAAATCTCTTTTATAAATTTGATTAGCATTATCCTATGTAGGACATCTTTGAAGTAATATATCAAATAATTGTTTAGCATAAGAATAATAGCAGCACCATAATTTAGATAAAGGGAAAACTTTTTTTACTTTTTTATCTACATTAGTTGTAACTGTATCTTGAATATAAGAGATTAAATCTTTAGGATCTATAATTTCATCTATAATTCTTCCTAAATTATCTTTAAAACGATAAATTATATCTCCCTGACGATTAATATAAAAAACATAATCTAAATGATCTACAGGATTATGTACTGATTTTACCCAAGTTTCAGTAGGAATAATAAAATAATATAAAATATAATAACCGTCTTCATTAAACTAGATATCAAGCGTATCAATATCTCTTTTCATATTAATGTGTTTAAAAGTTACCATTTTATATATTTTATCTTTAGAAGTATCTCCTGAAGCATCTTTTTTAACTACTATTAATAGAGATTGTGATTCTGAATATTTTTTATCTGAATAATTTTTATAATTATAGTATTCAGGAATATAATAATCATAATACTTGGAAGCATCTTCTACGATTAAATGCCCTTTTGAATCTAAATTAAAATTTACTTCAAGTTTCATATATTTTTTATAGTATCATTATAAGGATTTCCATCCTTCTATTGTTTAAGTTCCAAATCAATCTGTTTTTCTTTAAGTGCAATTTCTTGTGTTTTATAAGTACGATTTGTTTGAGCTTCATACCATTTAACTTGATAATCTAAGTTAATTTTATGTTGTTCTAATCGCATTTTTTCTGCATTTAAGTATTTTAATTCAGATTGAGCTACATCTAATTCTTGTTGTAATTGTGTATTCTAATTAGATAATTCTTGAAGTTTTTGTTCTAATTGTTGTATCTAATCATTTTCTTTCTTTTTAATAGCTAAAGCCTAATTAATTTTAGCTTTTAACTCAGAAAGACTTTTTGTAGTTAAAGCTTCAAAAATTGTAGATGCATCTAATAATCCATTAGAAATAAAATCAGGAATTAACTGTTTAATCTACATTAATTCTTCCATAATCTAAGTAGAAGGAACTATATGAATATCAAAATCAGTTACTGTAAAATATTCAGGAAGTGCTGTAAAAATTTTCTATTGATTATGTCCTAAAATTAAAGTTCCTGTAATTCCGTTTTTATATACTGTTTTAGCAATATTTAAGCTATCTATTAAAATTTCATTTGTTACCATATCCATTTGTTGATAAATAGGTTTAGTTATTTTAAACGAATTTTCAACACCTTGTTTAATATTAGATACGGCATCTCGTTGTTCTATACCATTAAGTCTTTCTCTAAATACTCCTGTAATTTGACTAACTTCTTCTTCAATAGACTATAAAGCTAAATCTATAGCTTGTATAGCATTAGGAGATAAAGTATCATCAAATCCATTAAATATAGTATTTAAAGGAGCACTGCCATCAATTCTGCCTTCCTATGTAGTGTCAATCATGGCTAAACCATTCTTTTTGTAAGCTTCCCATTTTTTAACACGTTCAATAAAATCTGGTCCTAAATTTTTTGGAATCATAGAAAGATCTAGAATTTGCCCTTTAACACCACTATTAGCTACAAGAATATCTCTATAGTAATGTAAAAGGTCATACTACATTATCTTCATTAGGGTCGTTAATCCTAACCGTTTACACTGCTCTAATTTTCATTAGAAGTTGAGACTATATCATACTTAATATTATTAATAATTTTTATATTAAGTTCCCGCACTTCGATTGAACTTTCAATCTACATAATAGTCGTTGAACCTTCCTAAAAGGCTTGGCTGCTGATTGCCCTCGACTTAACGTTAGGAGTTTCCAGCAATTCACGGGATTTATACAGGACTAGTAAAAGTCAATCCTGTTGATGAGCACATTTTAAAATTAAACTATATGGCTAACTAGAACGATTTAAATAATATACTCCATTAATACTTAAAGAACATTTTTTAGGATTACTTATAGATCTATAAGTATTATCATCTACTGGATTAATAATATAAATATCTCCACCAATTCTAATAACAGAATATCTGTGCATAACATTATTTGCATCTACATCTAACCATTCAACTTCATAAACTGGAATTAAATGATTATTTAAAGAAGTTCTGTCTTGTGTAGGTAAAATATCTTTATCTTCACCCTAAGTTATTGGATGTAGATATTCTATAGAATTAATCTGTATTCTTTTATAATTAGCTTCACTAGTAGATTCTATCTCTTTTTTTATTTTGTTTCTATTTTCTTTAGAAATTTTATTTCCATACATAGATAAAATAGTGGAAGGAGTGAGCCATCTTCTAGCTACTGCTTTATTAGACTCCTTAACATAAGGAGAATTTGGATTCATTTCAATAAAAGTATCTCGTGGGTCTAATACTTCTATATTAATATTATTGTTCGCAAGGGATGGTTTAACTTGATAATAAGTATAACCAGTAATTAATAAATCTAAAAGGAGCATCCTTAATTTAGTTACTATATCAGCATCTTTAGATTGTAATAAATACTGTATTACATTCTGTGCAGCTATTTCATACTCAGATATAAAATTTTTATCTATATCACTAATTAGAGTATCTAATTGCTATTTAATATGAGTATCTGTATTTTCTTGCCCATTAATTTGTTTTAATAAAAAACGGGTTAAATGTTCTTCAAGTTCTTTTTTAACTGCTTGCGTAATAGCTAATTGTTTATCTCTAAAAATATTGGAAATTGTAGATTCATCTTTACAAGAAACTTTTGGAACAATAGGAATTCCTAAATATTCACCAACTAAAGCATCTATGTGCTTTCTAAGTAAAGGAGTGAATTTTACTGATGTTGGACTTCCTATTCCAAAATTTTCTTCTAAATATCTAAATTGTTCAGCATCTCTTTTACCATTATAATAATTGTAGGCTCTTTGGAGTTCTGTTTTATCATAAACTAATTCCCCAATAATAGAATTAGTCTATTCAATTAATTCATCTTTTGTCATAAATTTTCTTTAAAGTAAAGTAAGATTCTCTCCATAAACTTCTGCTCTTTAGATTATCGAATAAAAACTAAAGAAACTCTTTATCAGGTAAATCTGCTGTTATTGTATATGTAGGGTATTCATTACCATGAAAATATAAACTGACTTCAAAACCAATAGGATTTAACGCTTTAGCTTCAATTTTACCCGTGAATTCCATATTGGTCAAGCACCTCACGAAGTCTCGGGTCGCGGTAATCACGTCTTCTTTCGTCATAATATTCTCTATTTATTTCTACTCGCATCTACTGTTGATTTTGTAATTTGCCAAATTTAGTATGACCATTAATGTCAGTATAATAACCAAAATGTTCAAAGACAGCATCATCTTTTTCAACTACAAAAGGTATTTTTCCTGATAATTCTTCATCAGCAAGTAGTGCCATTGCCAAAGCAGCTATAATATCAAACTTAGTTTTATTTTCGTCATTATATCTGATTAATTCATCAAGTAAATTTTCAAACCAAATAGTATGACTATAGTCTTCAACATGTCCTGCAATTAAATCTGTTTGATGATCAATTATAGCGGCTGTAGCAGGTGTACCATAAGATGTAGATTTACCTGAACTAACATTAGCTAAACTAGCTCTAGGTCTTTTCATAAAGTATTGTAAACTATCGTGTTCACGTGCCCAAGTTACCAGAGACATACGGGTTGCTTCTATATTTATTTTAGCATTATAATATCTAGCTAAACAAATACCTATTTTAAAAGCCTCTCTTACATCTTGAGGTCTATCTTTATAAATACATACTATTTGAGGATCAGAAAGTCCGTGGGCTCTTTTATAAATAACCATACAAAAATCAGATGGGTCTTTAGTAGCTGAAGAAGTTTGACTTTTACCAATATCAATACCATCTATACCTGCCACATAAAGATTCTACATTTCTTGAGTTTCACAGAATCCTTCATCATTTTTATGAGCTTGTATATAAATACTTGACCATAAAGGATGCTCTAAAATCTAAATTGGTCCATTTGTATTTTCTATCCATCTAAATCCTGTAAGATTTTTAAAATCTTTCTTATTTCCTTTAAAAGTATAATCTAAATAACCTTTAACAGGTCTTGGTCCGACTTTATGTAATTTTATTTGGGCAAGTTGATTTGTAATCAACATTTTATTAAATTTATTCTGACCTTCTAATTGGAAAGCTTCTTCAGCTGTCCAACAACGTTCAGCACATTTCTTTTGATAATTTTCAGGATCAGAAAGTAAAAAATCTCTTTCTTCTTGAAGAAATTTTTTATATTCTTCTATTTTAGCTAAACCTCTACCTGCCTGAAATTCAGGTAAAAGTGCCTATTCATAATAAGGAATGAAAAAGCCAGTTTCTACAACTGTACCATCAGGAGTCATATCGTGTCTATATGGTAATACTTTAAAAGCTCTTGGGTTTTCATAAATTTTACGTAAACCTTCTAGGGCTTTACCTTTATCACCACCTGTCAATTATGTTATCATAAAAGCTTTTTATCTTTTATTTCTTACAATTTGATTCTTGTAAGTTCAGCGTACATTTTCACATAAAATGTGTCGGGCACTCTTGGCAATATTATATTCTTATATTTATAAGGTTCAATTGCTACGCGTTACATTGTTTAAATATATTATTATTTAAATTAACACGGTATTAGCGTCTCAGCCTTCACCGTTTTTACCCGATTAGTCGAGGCACATTATTAATAAATATATTATATTTTTTAGTCATAAAGTTACTAATATTTTTAATAATTTATATAAATCCACCACCAATTAGTAGAGTCCCTCTTGGAACTCCTTGAATTTCAACAAGTTCCTGACCTTGTACAAAAGAAGTAGTTAGTACTGGATTAGAACCAGCCTCATCAATAATTAATAAATCAACACGATCACCTCGAATAACACCAGGATCTTTACTTCCAACGCCACGTACTTCAGATCCCCATCCGTATTCCTCAAACTAACCCTATTCATTTTTTTGAAAGAATCCAGCTTTTTTATGCATATCTCTATCAATAGAATAAAGATTTGCCATACCTCCATCTGTTTCTGTATTTAAATATGTTAATGCGTGCTTAATTTTAGCAAAAGTTCCCTATACGTGATCATCTCGATAACAAGTTATTAATGTTTTACTTTTTTCTATTATAGAAAATAATCTAGCTGTAATTGATGCATTGATTTCTGAAAATCCTCAAATTGTTATCCTATAGGCTTTTTATCCTATAGTTCTTATAGTTTCCTATAAGTTCAGCATATATTTTCATCCTAAATAATAGGATGTTCCGAACTCGTGGGCAAATTATTACTCTCTTTAACGTTCATTGCCTATGCGTTACAGGCGTCAGTGATTAACTGTACGTCCTCGGTATTAGCATGAAATATTTTAGCTTTTACCGATATTTCGGAATTTTTCAATCTATATTACTATAGAAAGCGACAAGATTTTATCGAACGGGCTTTCATTAAACAACAATGTTTATGAGCTTTTCTTGCTAAAGCTAAATAATGAAAAAATTTATATTGAGAAACAAAAAAATCAGGAAATCCATATTTTAATCCAGAACCAGAATCTACAGTAGCATCTGCTAAAGGTAATGTATAAAAATTCAAAAAGAAATAATGATCTCCTGTTAAAGTATAACCATGAGAAGTATATCCATATTTACATCTTTTATACTATTCAATCCAATATTCATCATATCGTTTACTTCCCCTCAGATATGGACAATAATGCCCAGTTTTTTCTTTTACTCTACGTGCTTCCATAAACCATTCGGGATTAAAGTCAAGAGCTTCTATATCAGTAATAGGTTTATACCCAGTACATTCATAAGAAAGTGTGGGATCAAATACCTCAATTTTATCGTTTATAGTAAAATCCCAAATTCCTTTTGCATGATCTTCTGCACGTTTTAAAGCTGCTAAATCCGTCATATTTAAATATTATAAGGATGAAATCCATCTACTTGACCTGCACGTATTGTAGAACCTTCTTGTAAATCCTATTTTACTATTTCTTCAAGTTCTTTTAAAGTCTAATGACATTTATTTATATTTTGCATTTCGGCAATAACGTCTTTGGCTTTAAAAATAGTTGTTCCTGTATCAGTTCTTTCATTTAAATCCACAATATCTTCAAAATATTCAATTAATTTATCTGCTGCAGTTTTTGCAGCAGATAATAATTTAATTGATTTATTTGAATCTTGTAAGGCTTGATATTTTCTACAAGCTGCTCTAAATATAGGATCATCAAATTCTTCCTATGATAAAGCAGCATCAGAAAGAGCTTCTTCATGTCTTTCTTGTTCAGAATAATCACGATAAGGAGAACTCCAATCTATAGCTAAATAAATATAAGTAAGTTCTCTCATCATTCTTGTTTTTAGCTTAGTCTTGTCTCTTTTAGAAAGAGCTACAAATTCCTTAATTAATAAAACTTCAGGTTCATTAATTTCAATTTGCTTTGTAAGCTAATTAAGCACAAACATTTTCATAATAAATAATTTTTTTATTTTCTTTTACGTAATCTTTCAGGTACTCTACCATATTGTTGAAAATCAAGGGCTTCTTGTTCAGCTTGCTCTTGATTCCAATCAGGACGAACTTTATATAAACCTGACTGAGGATCATAATATTTTTCAGGAGTAGTAATTATATCCATAAGCTCTAAATCTTTGTATAAAAAATCTCTTCCTTTTCTTTCTATAGCTTCGTCTGATGTTTCAGGACGTGTAATATATCCTTGAGTAGGATTATAATCATACACAGGTTGACGTTGCTCATGACGTAATTGATAACCTAGATATAATTTATCTAAATCTCTACCAGTCATATAAACAGGATCTCCTAAAGTATCAGTTCCAACAGGAAAACTTTTTCTTAAATATAAAGCTTTTTGTATATCTAAAGGTTGACCTTCTTGAGCTTTTGTTACTTTAGCTCCTCCACAATTTTTTTGAGCTTTTTGCATACAAGCTTTACAGAATTTACCTCCTTTTTTAAAGTATACTAATTCTTCACCTTCTTTACATGGAGAAGTTAAACTTTTAATATAAGAAAGTTTTGTACCAAATTTTGCCATAGGAGTTTGCATTGCTTCATCAGCTATTTGGGCTAACTATTCAGGTTTTGCATTTTCTGTTATATTCTATAAAGCAGCTAAAGTTTCTTGTTTTTTATTTTTCACTTCTTCTTGAATTTTTTGCATTTCTTTATTCTAATTCTCAGAAGTTGGTTTAGTTCCTTTCTTTTCTAGTCTTTGTCTAGCTAAAACAATTAAAGCTCCTGTTAATATTTTTTGTTGAGCTTTTTGTTTATTAGAAAGTTGATTTCCATTTTGCATCATTTCAATTTCTCCTCCATTTTTACTGAAATTAATTTTCTAAGTAGGAATAAAATTAGAAATTAATTTCCATAATCCAGTAACTGGATCTTGTGTATATTGAGATTTCATTACATCTTGAACTTGTTTAGTAGGTAAATTATTTACAAAAGGCATATATGAAGAAAGAATATCTTCTTCATTTTCCATAGGTAAATTTTTAGCACTAGTGGGATCAAGTGCACTCAAATAAGTTTTTAGTGCTAATTTGCGTGCCCAATTATCAGTTTGATTAAACTCAGTAAATAAATCATTATATAAATTTGTTTTTTCAGTATCAGATAATTGTCCAATAGGTTTACCTAAAGCTTGTAATTTACTATCCCATAAATTCTTTACTTCTTGGGCTTGAGCAACTTTATCGTGGTCAACTTTTTGTTGTAATAGATAAGTTTTAGAAGCATCTATACCATGATCATAACTATTTTGAATATTTTGATCTTTAACAGATTTACCATATCCATTTACAGCATTTTCATAAAGACCTCCATTATTCATTCCATAATGGGTAGTATAATAATTTCCTGAGATAGCTCCCATTCCACTATAAATAGCTTGAGGCTTTCCATATTGATCTACTACAGTACCTACATATTCCCCAGGAATATTTTCAATAGCCCTTTGAGCTCTACCTGCACGTCTTTCCCAAGAATGTCTTGGATCTTGTCCTGATGCAACTCTCATACTATCTTGAACAGCTCTCCATTCTCTTCTAGAAAGATTATTAATTCCTAAAGATTGTCCATATTTACGAAAATCTCGTCTAGAATCTAATAATCGTGGATCCATTGCAGTATTAGCTACTAAGCGACTCAAAGGAGAATTAGAATTAGCAGCTGCAGCCATAGCTTCATTGCTAACTTTATGTCTCATATAGTTACCTGCAAAACCCCTAGCACGGATTCCGCTATTTGGATCATATTGAGCTGTTGCTTCTTGATTATTAATGTACATCTATTTTTTCTAAATCTTTAAAATTAAAAACAGCTTCTTGCATTAAATTAGAAGTTGTAAACCATCTACAACGTATTCCTTTTAATTTAGAAGCTTCATCTGTAGTTAGTAAATTATTTTCTTTACGTATTACTAACATTAAAGGAGATGGAATTAGATCATGCTATTTTAACCTAACTACATCTCCTGGAGTAAAAAATATTTTATTAACGTTTTCCATATTCACGTGTTTCTAAATCTGTATTAACTACAGCTAATACTCTACCTTCATGAATCTCAATCCATCCTTGATGGAAGAAAGGAATAGGAATTGCACTCTGAACTGTGTAATAAACTACATCTCCTTTCTTTACATATTTACAAGCAGGACCAGTTTCTAGAACCATACCTGTTACAATTCCAAGGTCATCTTTATCCCACTCACCAGATTCTTGACTGAAGTGTTCACCTACACCCTGATCAAATAAAATAAGTCCAGACTCTGTTTTTCTTTCTCCCATAAAAGGATTAGTACTATAAGGCTGGATTAATACATATTCTCCATAAGGCTTTAATGCTAGTTCTTCTAAACTAGCTCCTAGATTTTCAATAGTTTGTTCTGCAATTTTTTTATTTTTTTCTAGTTCTTCTGCTTTTTTACTAATAGCTTCTTCTATTTTAGTACGCTGTTGTCTCTTTTCAATAGAATCTTTATCAAGAGGGGGAAATACACTAGATGCAGACATTAAAAGATCGCCTGCTATTTTTTCCTTTTCAGTCATAAATTATTATCATTTAAATTATTATTAATATCTTTCCATTTATTTTCTGGACAATTTTCGTTATCTACACGTATTTTACTATTTAAAATACAACCACATAAATCACATATTGCAAAACCTTTATAAAATTTATTATGAGAACAAGTTATACAAATTTTATATCTTTGTTTAGCAAGATCATCTTTTTCATTAAATATATTTCTATAAGTACCTAAAAATATATTCTTTAATTTTTTTAAACTGAGTTCCATTTGTGAGCTGGGCATGAAGATTTAGGATTTTCTATTTTTTGCTTTAAAAAGCAATTACAACCTCTATAATAACCTGGTTTAGGTTTTATACTAGTTTTACCAGATATGGGTTCTAAATAGAGTTTTCCATTACATATTTCATTAATTTGATCGCATATAGGGCAAGCTCTACAAATAATAGTGCGTTCCTTTATATAATCCATTAATAAACTATTTTTTGTCTTTTTTCTTTATTACAATCTAGTTTATATTGTTTTTTATAATATATTAAAAGTTTTTCAACTTCTTCTTTTAAATAGTCTACAACATAAATTTTTTGTTTAATACCTTTAGGATTAAAATGCACAATAATTAATTTATTTATTTCTAAATTAGGATTTATTTGTTGTAGCATATAGGCATAAATACTTAATTGAAGTGTATAATGTTTAATATTAATATCTTCAATAGAAGTTAAAGGAAATTTCATTTTAATAATATTTTTAATTTTCTAATTAAAATGTCCTCGTTTATCCATATGTTTAACAAATTTATAATCCCAGATATTAACTTTATTGTTTTTAATGGAAACTAAATCTGGTTTTCCATCTAATATATAAGTGCCTAGATCTAGTTGCAGGTATAATTCTGAATACAATCCGTCCGCTAAAGTATTTAGATTTGTAGGTGAAGTTTTATAAGTATAAGTTTCATCGAATTCTAAATCCTATAGTTTAGTATTTTGTTTAAAAGCTTCTTCAAATTCTTTATGTTTCTTTATACCATTATCACAGGCTTCCTGTCTTTCAGCTTCCCATTGTTTTAAAATTTTCTATCTTGTAGATTCATACTCATCTAAATCAACTAAACCTTCTAAAGAAGGTAACTATTTATTTTCAAGTATTTCTTTTCTTATAGGTTGCCACTATTCTGCTGGAAGCAAAGATTCTAAAGCTCTGTACCCAGACCATAGGTCACTATCAAAAGGATGTTTAAATTTTTCTATTAATTCTGTTACATGAACAATATTACTTTGATGCATAAATATTTACAATAATTTATTGCAAGATTATATCTTCACTTTGTCTTGTAGGATCTAAATTTTGATTTAAAGCATAAATATCATAATTATCTTCAGAAGATTGATATTCAAATACTGCAAAATTAGAACCCATAATTCTTTTTGGAGCATCTAAAACTGAAGGAATACTAATCCACATAGTTACAGGATCTGTAGCATTATTTGGTCTTTCAAAGTGTAATTGCCCTTTATAAGTAGTTCTAATTGGATTATCTACTGATTTAGTTAGTATTTCTGATTCTTGAGCATCGGAATTCCAAATAATAGTTTTTATTGCTTCATATTTTGTAATAGTAGCAATATTACTAACTCCTATAACTTGATTATCTGTATCTTTAACAATAATCTAAATTATACAACTAGAATTAAATTGTTTAGAAATGGTGATATTATTATAAATATCAAAAGCACTACTAGGAATTAATTCTTCAACACTATTTACTAATAAATAATATGTATAATCTGTACTTTGAGGAAATGTAGAAAATCCTGTAATTTCTATTGAATTATTTCCTAATTGAGAATAAGAATCTGGAGTAATAATAACTGTATGAGGTAATTTTTTATCTATTTCGTCTATTACTTCCTTTTTAAGTTTATAATGATACTCAGCCAAAGCTGTAGCATCTATTAATTTTCCATCATATTGAGAAATTAATTGATCAAATTCTTGTTTAGTCATATTAATAGTATTAAATTGTTTTTAAATCTGTTAACAATAATTATATAATATTATTTAAATAAAAAACGCCCAACTTCACAGTCGGGCGTCTTTTCTTTTAGTATTTAATAGATAAAGCATTCATTTTATCTAAAAAATCTAAAAACCATTGTTCATTAATTAATGAATTGTCTTCAATTTGTTGTATTAACCATTCTATCTTTGCTATTTCTTCTTTTGTTTCATCTTTAAAATTTTGAATTATATCCTTTTTAGATAAAGGATGCATGATTTCATGTAATTCCATTAAATATATGATTAATTAGTTAGGGAGCTGGGACTCGAACCCAGATCGACGCCTTCAGGGGGCAACCAGATTTAGAGTCTGTCATAATAACCATTATACCACTCCCCAATATATTTAATCTATCTTTATGCAAAGATAGATTAAATATTTTATTTTTCCAAATCTTATTTAACTATTAGTTTTTTCAAAGCTACATATTTTTTATGATTTTCATCAAGTGCGGCTTTTACAAAACGATTAGCTACTGTAGTGAACTCTTTAATACCTTCTTGAATAGTTGCTGGATCATTTGAATTAAATTTCTGATCAATTTTCTTCAACTCACCAGGAGCAAAAGAATCAACTATTTTAGAATAAAGATCTACTTTTGTCAAATCATCTAGATATTGATCAAAAGCATCACGAATAATCTTGTTACCATCTTTAGTAGAATCATATTCTACTTTAAGAGAATAACCTGAATCAGAAGAATTTACAGATACATTGTATCCGCTATCATTATAATTAAATGACTTTCCTTCTCTAAGTGCTGTAAGGATTTTTTCCTCAATTTCATGTAGCATTTCCATACTCAAGTCTACTATATGAAATAGAATTATGAAAGTTAATAAATGTTAATTATATACTAAAATTATATAATTAGCTAAAAGTTTTGCCATATCGTCTTTAGTAAATACTTTTTTAGGCACTCTTGTTTCTTTTGGAATATTTAATTCTACTGGAGTTTCTTGAATATTATCAGGAATTTCTAAAGAAGAATAATCAGAAGAATTAATTACAGGATAAAAATCATTATTTAAATAAACAGTTTCTATTTCTTTTTGAGAAGATGGATGTATACTAAGTTGTCCATTATCTAAAAGCCCATTAGTTAAAATTTGTTTTTCTTGATAAGGTTCAGCACTAATTTGATAAGGATCCTCAGCTACCACGGTAGGTGTTTCTTGAGCTATAATAGGAGATTCTTTAACAACCTCTGGAGTAATAACTCCTTCAGGTAGTGTTCCCAAATCCCAATCTTGATTTACTTTAGGAGTTATTCTTTTACCAGCTAATTGTTTATTAATTAAAGCCTAAACTGCTGCATAATTATCTCCTAAAGCTGCTTTACGAGCTGCCCCATTATCAAATTTACCCTAAATTGTTTGTTTAGCCAATTCTTCTATAGAAGTTCCTGATGGTTGCCCTGGACTATTAGGTATTAATTTTACAGTTTTAACTGTAAGTGTTTCTTTGTTCATATTATTTACACTATTATTTATATATTAAATTACATTTACAAATCTACATCCGCTCATTTCTGGAATACAAATAGGATTATTTATGTTATAAATAGTTTTATTATTTGCAGTTTTTTCTATATTTAAACATAAGTCATTCGTAGGTTTAAATAAAGCTTCAGGGTAAGTATTAATTAAATTATTTTTTTGTTCTTCTTTAAAAGAAATAATTTCTGTAATTATATTATCCTCTTTTTTAACTTCAAAGTAGGTTTCTATATCGTTAATTGGTATAGAACAAGTTTTAGTATCTGTATCCTTAATTGTAATAGAAAATAAAAAAGAATTAACTTCTTTTTTACAATATCTTTCCACCTAATTAGAAAAAAGATAAGGTTTATGTTCTTCTTTTACTTCTCCATTATCATCTGTTATTTCACATAAATAGATATGTTTATCCCTTCCTTTATAAGTAGATTGTTTATACTATGTAGCAGACTACGAAGGATCTATAATTAAACCATACCATTTTTCAAATTCAGGAAAATAAAAATCAACTCCGTCTGTAATATAAGGTGCTACTTCATCAGCATCTTTATGTACCTAAGGTGTTGTGAGGCTATAGTTATAAGTATCTCCTATTTTAGTATATTTATAAATTTTAGACAAAATACCTACATTTGCATTATATAATGTTGGATCATTTACATGTTTACATAAAGCATAAGCATCATCTCTTAATTTAGGCAATAATATTGCTCCAATGTTTGCTCCTGCAGAAGCACTTCCAAAATCATTACCTGTATTAATATAAGTGTGCCAATGTACAAAATAACCTGTTGTTGGTTTAAATATATATTTCTATGTTACTGGATCTTTATCAGTAAATAAATCCTAATTTAAATTTGAATCAAATTTAAAATATCCTATAAAACGTCCTATATCAGGTCCATGTAAAATACTTGTATTTAATATTCTACCTGTATTAATAGCAGATATTTTATGAGTATCTTCCCAATGATAACCTGAATTTCCAGTAGGTTCTGCATCAGGACCTACAAATTCAAAACATTGACACTAACTATAAGATGAGCCCATATTTCTATTTTTAATAGTTAAATTTGGATCTTCTATATAATAAATTTTTGTATCATTTGGTCCAGATTTTACAATATATTTTCCAGATGAAGGTTCTGTTGTTTGCCAACGATAAAAAGACTGTGGATTCCAATTAATAATAGGTAAAACTGTATTACCAGAAGGATATTTTACAAAATTATTTCCATCACCTTCAGCAACAACACCCTAACCTAAAGATTTATCTTGATCATCTGAATCAGTATAAGTTAAACCTATAATATTTAAACTATTTATTCCAGAATAATAATTAGGCATTTTTATAATATCATTATATACATTAAAAGTGCATCCACTATAATATACTTTATCAATTGGATTTCCTGAATCAAATATTTCTGGAGAAGGATTATTAGAATCTATTTTTAATATATATTTTTTATTATAAGGATAATATTTAAAAGATTCCTTTTCATTTTTTATATTTTGATAAAATTCTTCAAAAACTTTAATATCAGTATTTAATTCTTTAGCTTGAGGTAAAGTTAAAGTTATTGATTCTGTCTAATTAGTATCTTCTAAAGTAATTTTAAAATCACATTTAATTTCATTATTTTCTACTCTAACATCTCCATTAGTTTGAATAACAGTTTCTTCAGTATTTAACCATTTTTGTTTTTCGAAAGGAGTGGCTAAACGAATTTTAATTAAATCACAAGTAATATCTGTAGCAGTTTTATGTGCAGCATTAGTATCTACATATAAAGCATACCATTCTCCTTCAATAGGTTTAAAATCTAAAAAATTACCTTGTTCAGTATGAACAATACTCTAAACTGACCAAGGTTCTACACTAACTCCGTCAGATGTATTCCATGAAGTAGAATACTAAGTAGGAAAAGCATATTGATAAGTAGATAAAGCTAAGGATTTACCTCCTACATGAAAATGCCAAAAGTTATTACCTATAACTGGATTAGTATTAGTTTTTAATCTATAGCCTTGCTTGAAAAAATTATCAGGATTTTTACCTATCTAAATTAAAGCTATAACATTCCCATCAGGTAAAGTTCCTGCTGCTTTAGTTTCTGTAGCTTTAGTATAAATAGTTAAAGATCCGTCATTATTTACTTTAAATAATCCTCCTGCTAGTTGATTATCAACTGAACCTACATTATATTTATTTGAAGTTAAATGATAAATAGACTATTTTTGGATTTTAGAGCATGTAATTTCTTCATCATCTCCAGCAATTAAAAATCCACAACCTATACCTATTTTCCATTGTAAATCTGTATTATTTAATAATTGAATTCCAGCTTCATTATAAATAAGAGTAGCACTATTATGATTATTATTTTTTATACCATTTAAATCGGCATCATAAAGATTTCCTTCTTTTTCTACCCCATTTTCTGTGTATTTATAAGTTCCTATTACCTCAGAATTTTTAGCAGCATTTATATTAACTGCATATTTATATTTTGGTTCATATACTATAATAGCAGGTTTTTCAGCAGTACAAATTGTATATAAAGCATTATTATTAGAAAAAGAAGCCATACAAATATCTGAAAAGGATTCTTTCTGAGTTAACAAACCATTAATATGTAGTCCAGTTTGTCCTACAAGTGTTTCTCCATAAATTTTAGATGGAATAGTTAAAAAAGTACAACCACTATAAGTTGGTAAATTAATAGAACTAGAAAAAATTCTAGGAGCAGTTGTATCTTTACCTAAATCTAAAGCTAAAGGTTCACTTGGAGTATAATTAAAATCACTTGTATTATTTATTGTATACTATTCATTAGTAGTATTAATAGTTACTTTATTTAATAAATTAGTAATAGTTTGTTTTGTAGTACTTAAAATATTGTCATTTTTATCTTTAATAAAAAATTCATATTTAATACTTGAAGAAGTATATTCTACATTACAATATGTTTGAAAGGTATTTTGATTATCTGCAGAAATTAGTAAAGGTCCTTTAATAGAATCTGAACCATGCCAGAAAATAATATCATTATTATTAGTATCCTTACCTACTAACATTCTTATTTCTGAATTATTATATTTTAAGTGTCTATAATTTTCTAACATATTAATTTAAATAAAAAGAAGAGGAAAATCCTCTTCTTATTAATTAGTTTTTCCTACAATTTTAATAGTTGTAGGATTATCATTATCTATATTCCAAGCAGTTAAAGTTATTTCAGGAAGAGTAACTACTTTATTAGTAATATCTAAATTAGATCCATCAAAACTTATATTATCTATTTTTCCTCCTTCAGGCAAAGGTATATTCTCAGTCGTTGTGTTAGTTGTTACTACTAAATTATTATTAATAATTTGTAAATTTTTAATATAAGGAGTATTAATTTCACAATAATCAAGCACCCCTTCCGAAGTTAAAGTAACATCTATATATTTAGCCCTATTAGATGAATAATCCTCTGTTTCTAAAAAAATAAAATGTATAATACTATTTAGATTATGACGTCCGATTTGAGGACAATTCTATCTATAATAAAATTTGTATTTTTTAAATTTATCTACATCTGTATTAGTATATACTGTAAATAATGCTTGTAGTTCTGATTGGTTTAGAGTTTGCCAATTTTTTCCTTTTTTACAAATTATTGCATTACTACCTGATTGAGGCTAAAAATAATAATGAATTTCAGATTCAACATTTCCATTGGAATCAGGAAACTCACCATTAACTGACTTTACATTACCACTAAAATCATATTCACTAACATAGCAGCCTTTCTATTCATCATAAATTTGATCTGCTGTTGTTAATATATGGTCTGAATCGGTAGAGTACAATGAACCTCCTGAAATCTATTTATTTTTATTTATGGTTGGCATAATTATTACTGATTAATTTTATAAATTATCTATCCTGGAGAAGATGTACCAGCAGTTCTATATATTCTATAAGATTCTGTTAAAGAAGAATCATGCTGATATACATTTAAAGTATTAATTTGAGAATAATTAACAGCAGTTCCCATAGAATCTTTAATAGAATTTATAGTATATTTAGATGGCACTATAAAGTATGTATAGGCTCCTGCAATAGTATTTGTTACAGTGTGGGATTTAGCTGCAAAAAATTCTCTAACTACACAATCACTATCATTATCCATATCATGAATTTCAGTAGCAGTTAAAGAAGATTTAGTACTAAATATTAGTTTAAATTTGCCCTCTATAGTTACTGGTAATGATTCTGTAAGTACATTACCTGTATTATCTTTAATACTAAAATTAACTGTTTTTGAAGCAGTATCTTTTTCAATAGTAATAAGTTTTTCTTTATATCCTGATTCAGTAGTAATTGGAAAGTTAGTTCCGTCAATTACTATTTCAGTTACAGGATTAGATTGTGTAGTAAAATTAACTCTAGCAGTAATATTAGTATTTATACCTTTTTCTACTTTTCCAGGATTCAAACTTTGTGACCATGTAGGTGCTTTATATGGAGTAATTAATGTAGAAAGTAATTCCTAAATACTTGTAAAAGTATCTCCTTTTTTAATTCCACCAATATCCATAGTAGCTATTACTTGCGGAGCACCTACAGCATTAGAATCCATTATAATAGGATCTGTAGTACCACTTTTTATTTTATCATAAACGAACTATGTCATAATTTTATTTATTAGGTTTTTTAACATATCTTAATTGGAGTCCCTGAACTAAATCTATAGAAGGTAATATTTCTATTTCTGGATCTAATAAAGAAATATCTGCATATTTAGCTTCTCTATAAGTATTTAATAATTGACTAGAAACTAAATCTTTAGTCCAATAATAATAATCTGATTTTTCTTCACCATTTTCTATGTGCCCAGGAGTAAAAATTAATACTTCAAAAGTATTTTTAAAATAAACTATTTTATAAGTTTCTTTATCCTCAATATGATCTATATTAGCAGCTAATTCTAACCAATCTAATTCAGTAGGTTCTTCTAAACTTCTGTAGTAGAATCATTTATAGCAAATTCCCAATTAGAAATACCATATTTATCAAGATTTTTATCTATAATTTCTCCATAAGCTACAATATTACCTGTATATAAAGGAGAATCAGCTCCTAAATTTGCAGAATTCCAGAGAGTACCGATAGAAAAAGTTAGGTCTCCATATAGGTCTACTGTACTTACGTCTAAAGCTCCACAACCACAATTACAACCTTCGTCTTCTTGTTCCGTTGACCCTACTAATTCGAAAGCCCCTACTACATCTACTACTGTCTGACCTACTTCACCTTTTTTGTACCATAGAGTTAAAGTATAATTTCCAAGATAAGCAAAAGCCGTACCCCGTAGACCAAAGGAAATTGTTTTATCAACTAGTTCGAAATCCTCTATATCTACTTTATTTCCTTTAGGGTCTTTCATTTGTATAGTTAAGTCTGTATCCACTAAATCCATAGGAGAATTAATCTCCCATGAAATAGCGATATCTTTACCTATTCTTATTCTTTTATTTGTCATAATCATTCCACTGTTTATAAGTTATTGTACTATGTTTCATATTACAATTCTCCCCACGTAAATTCTCCTGTTCCTGCGTTAGTATAAAAGACATCATTCACTAAGTCATACATACCTGGCTTATTATCTGAGTTGCGTAACATAGGAATTAAATATCTTACTACTACACCATTATCCTTTATTGTACAATTATAGAACCTTCCTACCATTGTTCTCTTGTCTGTTCCGTCTTCTCTCGTATATCCTGCTTTATAAGCTGACAAAGTAGTAAATAGATAGATATAAGAGCCAGATAGGAATGAAGAACCAGGAGTGTAAGTTAGAATTTTAGTTTCGTCTACATATAAGTCTCCTCCTTTTGCTATCTTAACGGTGTGGATATTTGTATTTTCGAGAGCGGTTTTAATGGCAGGATAAGCTGTAGAGGCTTCTCCATATTGATAGTTTCCATCTCTTTCCCACAAACTTATACCATTCAGTACAGCTGTTCGCCCTCCTATTATAGCTCGAGTATTACTTCCCCATCCTGGTTGATAAAAAGGAATTTGGTCAGACTTATACTTAAAATCTATCTCTATATTAGTGTTAGACTCATAGCCCGTATTAATATATTGTTCTCCATCTCCATGAATATACTCCACTTTTCTAAAACCATCGGGCACTTTATACCAGATTATATTTCCATTCGCATCTTGTATCTTCTTAACTTCTTTTCCTACCGTGTTATCATAGATACTTTTTACATTATTCATATCCATAGTATTACGAATTAGAAGTTAATAGGTTATAAGTCTGTGTAGTGTCGTCATCATAAGTAAAGGTAAAAGAAACTGGCTGTCCTATCTTATTATCTACTGTAATTATAGCATTATAAACTCCACCAGAAGAAACTGCATTATTACTATTTTGTGTAGGAGTAGGGTCTATAGTAATACTTGCATCACTACCATCTTCCGTTGTAGTTCCATTATTATCTGTATTAGTATTTAATACTGGTCTAATAGATCTTCCATAAAATCTTTCTGAATGATTTTCATAATAAATAGCATTTTTAAAGAAATAAAGATAACAAGCATAGAATTGTCCATCAATTATAGTAGAAGTCCAATAATTACCCCATATTCCTTTATCTACAATATCTGTTTTTAGTTTATATCCATCTGTACCTAAAAATATAGAATTAGTATTTTTATTACTAGTTATAGTATAACCTAAAAGGTTATTATCCCATTTCCAAGTACATTCAGACATTAATTCTAAAAATTGTTCTTTAGTTGGTATAGAAAAAGAATGATTACTTATAATATTGCCTTTGTAATCACATAAACCTTCAGATATTAATTTCTTTTTATCTTTATAAAAAGTAATTGAATTATCTAAAGTATAAGATTCTTTTTCTTTAAATTCACCAAAAGCATAATATCCAGGTAAATTCTAATTTGCCCATAAAGTGCCAGAAGTTAAACCTAGATCTACATATTCAAATTTATCTTCCATACAATTTTTAATTTAAATTAATAAATCTATGCAATATTATAATTTATTTATTATACTATTGTAGGATAATCTGCTAGATTAGATATATGGTTATATAATAATATTATATTATGCCAAATTTAAAAAATAAAGGATACGATCGTTATAATTACATGGATAAATTAAAAGCAAGACGAGATGTTACTAATATTAATAATCCAGAACTAGAAAAGAAGGTTTTTGCAATTAAAATCATGAGTGATGAGTATAAAGCTAATAAACAAGCTTATGATTTATATTTGCAACAAGGTTATAAAAATCCTATGTCTTTTTAGGATTTTATTAAAATTAAATCTCAGAATTATACTCCTAAAATGCATTATATAGGTCCAGCTACAAAATCTATAGAATAGATAAAAGCTGAGGAAAGAAAAAGATAGCTAGCTACATAGTGTAGATATAATAATATATTACTTTATGGGACACCTAATGGAGGAAGAGATTGGTCAGATGATTAGGTAATTTCTGCTGCAAATAGCCTATAGAATTGTGTAACATTCCCTTTAAGTTTTACAAAAGTGGCTCCTCTTACTGCAGCTGCTGATTATTATAGAAATTTTAATGATTCTAAGTTAGGAACTGTCTATGATGCTACATCTTTAGTAGCTCATGCTATTAATCCTAAATTGGCTGTTGCAATGAATGTTGCTCCTATTCCTTTTGCAGTTAATGATATGTATTAGAAAGGAATTTCAATAGATAATAGTTTAGATTTAGCTGGAGGAGGTTTCGCTATAGCTGATAAAACTATAAGATCTTTATTATAGAAACGTCTTCCTAGAAAAATGCGATTTAATATGGATTATGGTATATGGGGATAGGGCGAACCTGTAGCGGCTTGGATTGAGCGAGCTTCTGTTCCTAGGGAGAGGCGTCGTTTAATAAAAAAAGGAAGACATGGATTTGATCCAGTTTCTGAAAAGTATAGAAAATATACATATCCTATAGGAGTTTTTCAAACTGCTCCTTTTATAGTTAATTTAGGAGAAAATGCTAAAAATATTTATGATCATGCAACTAAAGAATAAAAATTGCTCATTAAATAAAAATAATTTAGATATTTATAATTATAAAATATTAATTACTTGGATAAATTAAAAGCAAGACGAGATGTTACTAATATTAATACTCCAGTACTAGATTAGAATATTTTTGCAATTCCTGAGGAATATACTCCTAAAATGCTTTATATAGGTCCAGCTGGAGAAGATCTTCCAGAAGTATTAAAAAGAAAATATGCAAAGGAGGCTTATTATTATGAGCAAGAAATTAAATATTAGAAACAGAAAGAAAAAGCACTGAAAGAATTAGAAAGATTTGCAGAAATTAGTTCTCCTAGTACATATATTAATTTAGCTGCAGATAAATTAAGAGGGAAACCTTATGGAACTACTAGTAGTTAGTTACCTTCGGAAGTTAAAATGCTAGAAGATATATTAGTTCCTTCAGCTGGAGGTTTAGCAGTTAAAGGAGGTAAAAGCTTAATTAGAGGAAGCATAGATTTAGCAAAGAAACCAATTACTAATTATTTATAGAAAAAGGATCCTATACTTTGGGAATTATCGGGGAAAGATTTTTCAAAAATACCTGATATTACAATTACTCCTAAAAATATAAAGTTTTTATATAGTCCTAGTTTTTCTGAAGCGTTGCCTAATGCAAATTTTAAAATGACCCCGTTAGTTAAAAGATTAATATAGGCAAAACCTACTAAAAAATTAATTAAACATTTATAGGGAGAAGAAGCAGTAAAAATGTTTAAAGATTATGGAGGAATGAAAATTCCTGAAGGCTCTATAAATGGTGAATAGCTTTTAAAATATGTTCCTGAAGTTAGAGAAAGATACGGTTTAGTAGGTAATACAAATATTTCTGATCAAGAAATAGCTGAAGCTTTATATAAACATGTAAAAGAATTAGGAGGTAATACAGCAGCAGTAAATGCTTAGGGAGAACCCTAGTTACTATTTAGAGGAGATACTAAAAGGTATACTTAGTTAGTTCCACACGGAATTGAGGTAAAACCTACTGACGCTTGGGCAGATAATTTATTAGGAACATTATTTTTAGATAGACATGGAATTGGAGAATATGGAGGACCTGATAGATATTTAATTAAATATAATTAATATAGACAATTAATAGGACCTTATAATTCAGGAATAGAAATTATGTCTCCTAGTATAGGAAATAAAAAAGGAATATATAAAAATTTACCTGAAGAAAATTTTATTAAAACTCCTAATGAATATTTTTATAAAAAAACAGATGGTTATCCTATACTTATAAATTCTAGAACTTCTATATCTAAAGTTCCTAGTGAAAATTTTCCATCACCTTATAGTAATGATTTAAATGGATTTGTTGTTAGAACTCCTAAAGTATATGATATGACAGATGAATTTAATTTATATGGAGATTATGCTTCTATGCAAAAAATTAAAAACAAAGCAAATAAAGAAAAGTCAGGATTACTTATTTCTAAACCTGCTTATAAAGAAATTAATGGAGAAAAAATTCCTATGCATAGAGATGAACATGATAAATTTACATATATAGCATTACCCGATGATAAATTAAGAACAGCAAAACATATTTTACCCTATGATTTAAGAATTCCAAGAGATTGGACTGATCCTAATATTTATAGAGTAGCTATTCCTGTAGGAATAGGTTCTCAATTTATGAATAAAGATTATAAACTATCTTTTTAAACTAAAATAGCCTCCTAAGTGGAGGCTATTTTTATTTTATAGTTAATTTAATTCCAGAACCTATCATTACTGAAGGTTTCCAATTTAATTCTTTATATAATTTTGTTGTATCTGCACAAGTACATTCTACATCTTCTTGAGGAGGTTTAGAAAATTTAATAGGAGAATTTAATTTATACCCTAATTCCATTAATCTAAGACTAATCATATTAAATAAAGTAATTACAGGTACTGAAATACCTGTACCTATATTAAATATTTCATGCCCCTCCCCCTTTCTATTGGAAAGTAATTTAATTCCTTTAACAATATCTGTAATATAAGTGAAATCTCTTGAACAAGCATTAATTGTTATAGGTTTTTGTTCTTTTAGAAGTTTAATAAATTTTTGTATAGCCATATCTGGTCTACTATCAGGACCATATACTGTAAAAAATCTCAACCCTGTAATTTTCATATCTTTACTAAATGTATTAGCTAATACCTCATCAGATAATTTTGTACAAGCATAATAAGAAATAGGATGTAGATCTATTGTATTTTCAGATTGATGAGTTTGACTACCATAAACTGAAGAAGATGAAGCATACATTAAGTGTTTAACTTTATATTTCTTGCACATAGTCAGAATATTAAAGAATCCCCTAATATTTACATCCCCCTGTAGGGCTTTATTTGGCTCCCTTACACCAGGTATTGCAGCTAGGTGGATAACTAGGTCATAATTATTCTGAAATACTTTATCTAAAAATTTTAAATCTAGAATACTACCTGTATAAGTAGCATCATGTAAATCTAAGCCATCAGCTTGTATAAATTTTATTAAATTGCTGCCAATAAAGCCAGTACTACCAGTTATTAATGTTTTCATATATCAATGATATATTTTATTTAGGGTATAAAAAATACCATGAGGAGGTTTAATTTTAATTATTCTCATAGTATAAATTGTACCCTGAAGTAGGTATTTAAATACCCTGAAATGGGTATCTAGATACTCCGAGATAGGTATTTAAATACTCCGAGATATTTTATAATTAACTGAATTCTAATAAATTATGTAGAATTCCTTTCTTATTTATTTATGGCAGAATATACTAAAATTAAAACTCAAACAGAATCAGTAGATCCTTTAACAGGAGAGATATTAGTAACTAATACAGAACAAGTAATTAAATGTAAATCTAAAGAAGAGTTTTGTATGATATTTGTACAAGCTTTGCCAATAGTTAGTAAATTGACTCAAGCTGAAAGTAATATATTAGTTTTTATGATGTTAAAAGCAGATTTTTATGCTGAAGGAGAAATTGGTAATAGAATTAGTTATACAAATACTTTTAAAGCTATGTTAGTTAAAGAAACTGGGCTTTCTTTAGAAACAATAAAGAAAGCAGTTACTAAATTAATTAATAAATCTTTACTTTTAAAGGCAAAAAATGATCGACAAACTTTTTATTTAAACCCTAAATATTTCTTTCAGGGAAATTTAGGAGATAGAACTAAGGCAATTAGTATAACAACTAAATATTTATTAGAATGATTTATTTAATAGAACAAGATAACTATTATAAAATAGGATACACTTCTAATTTAGAAAGAAGATTAAAAGAATATTCTACCCATAATATTAATTTTAAATTAATAGATACTATAGAAGGAGATAAATCTTTTGAAGATTTATTACATAAAAAGTTTAAACATTTAAAATATAATAATGAATGGGTTCATAAGAATGATGAGATCCTAAAGTATTTTAAAAATACTAAAGGTATAAAAGAGATTCCTAAAGATTTTGTATATATGTTTCCTGCAGTTTTAGATAAATTAGGGGAATTAACTGAAGCTAGTTTTAAAACTTTACAATATATTGTTTTAAATGCGGGATTTGCAGGAAACCCCCCGATAGGTAATATTTTTAACTTAAATGGTTTTTATGAAGATATTATAGAAAAAACTCAATTAAAAAAATCTGCTATTACTAAAGCCTTAAAAAAATTGGTAGAAGTTACATTATTAATTAAAGATAAAAAAGCAAGAGGAATTTATTATGTAAACCCCCTTTATTTTTGGAAAGGTAAACTTAGTGATCGGATTAATTCTATTGATGTTAGTTATAAATATGTATTGAAAGAGGAATAAATCAGGAAGTGAGTGTATAGGAAGTGAGTGAATAGGGAGTAGATATCCTATTTTGTGCCCCCTGGGTCACAAAATGGGAAACTAGCATGTATATATTTCTAAAACAACGTAGTTGTTTAACACGTATTGTGGAAAAACACTAGAATGTGAAGAATAGTAGCATTTTATGATGTGTCAGTACTAATATTTGTTTTAATAACTTGACATTGGGGAATAGCACCTAATAGCAGTCATAAAGACAGTGAACACGCAAAGCGGAGACAAGTCCACGCAACGCTTTTAATTAAATTATTGCAGGGGCAAATTATGGCAGATTTAATGTTAAAATTTTTGACAGCAGAATCTATAAGTGAACAATTGTACATCTTTTGCGGGCTTACAGGAGCGGGGGTTAGGTGCACACGTTTTTATGTGCGTAGACAAGGTTTTGAAATAACTGATAAAGCCATTACAATAGAAACGTTAAGGAATTTACCAAAAAATTATTTTATTGAGAAATTTCTTGAGGGCTATGATAAGTGGCTTAATAAGCAAATAATGAATTTTGACCATTTAGGTTATTTACCAAGTGAAGACGCTCTGGCAGATTATGAAGTAATTCTGTAGGATGACAAATTAAGTGTGAAAGTAAAATAATAATCCTCAACCTTTTAGGTTGGGGATTATTTTTTATTAGTGCGTCTACCTAGCAAGTATCTATTTCTGTATTAACATAAAGTTGTATATCAAATTAGCCAATTGATATACAATTAAGTTTAATTAATGCCCGTAAAGGACGGGTAGGCTAAAAGCAGATGAAAAAAATAGTTATCATCGAACAAAAGATTAGTTCATCGAGTTTCGTTAGTTTAGTAAATTTCTCAGAACAACAAATTTGGGATGTTAGAGAGGCTATAATAAAAGCTGCCTTTTTGGCTTTTACTAAGTCTGACATATCAATTTTTCAAACTGAAAGGAATACCTTTCTTATAGCAAACAACTCTATGATGCCCGTTGAATTTTATAGATGGTCCATGCAACACTTCTTTAATGTACAAGCATTTACTAATGAAGAAGAACGAAGTTGCCAATTATCTACTCACGAAGTAACTTCCAGAGATATTTTTATCTTTGCTGATGAATTATTAACTTTTAGAGGAGCAGATTTTGTGAGTGTTATCCGAAAAACTATAAAGGATAACATAGAAAATATATCAGATGTGTCACTTTTAATGAGTGTGCATTCTGCGTTCATAGAGCAGATTGATAAACTCTAAAAGCTTTTAGTTTTGTGGGATAACTACCCACCAAACTAAAGGTGGTTAACTAGCAAGTATTTGTATCTATACTAACGTAAAAGTATAATGTTTTAAAATTTTACGATTATGGCAACAGCTAAGCGTGTGTCAAATACCGACACCTTAAAGAAGGGTATCCAATTTTTCTCTGATGGAATGTTGTACACATTCTGCGGTTTTGATGATTCACAAGAAGACATCAAAACAAAGATTAACAATGTCGAAAAGTTCGACATTATGTTAATGTTCGAAGAACTCGATGCGGATAAAAAACCAACAGGTGTGGTTGTTAAAGTGTGCCATGGCACATTCTTAAAAACTATATCAACCGTCGTCAACGAGGACGGCGTGGCAAAAGTCAACCGTCGTAGTCAACCTCTTTATTCAGGGTCTTTGATTGACAAATACAAAACGATGTGGCTAAAGTGTGTTACATACGGTGAGTGGAAACATGGTGCTGAACAGTTATTAAAAGATTTAATTTTTACGTGTGTGGTAACTCCACACACCGACAGAATTAAAACGTACGATTATGAAAATAAGGTTTGGATTAAATCTTATAATGAGTCAAAAGACGGATGGACGAGTTATCAATTAGATGAACTAATTGAGAATTCAACTATTTCAAAACCACAAAAGAATTAATTTCTTTGGCTCTGCAAATTTATCCTACACTACAAATGTAGTGTAGGATATTTTTATCCTAAAAATTCAAATTTGGGTAAAGCCCAATTTGAGTTTTGTGTCTAACTAGCAAGTATGTATTTCTTCTAAAACTTAGAACCAATTAATAAGTATTTATTATGGAAAGAAATGTAATTTCAAAGCAACTAGGTATGGAACCAGTTGCAGCTTTGCCATCAGATATGGCAAAACTAAAACCCACCATCAATGAAGAGGCAATTCTTCACGATGGGGACGTAGTAACTATCCCAAGTGAAATTTCTTGGGGTAAAATGATGGTAAATGGTAAGGCAATTTATGCCGTACCTAGTTCTAAACTCAATGCAGCAGGTGTAGAAGAACCTTATGCATTGTTCCCTCATACCTACAGACGTCGTGTTACTGTAGGTCGTCTTGAAGGCTCAGCCTTTATAAAAGAAGAAGTCCTAACAATCTTTAAAGGAACATTTGTTGATTTTTATAACGATTGTTATCTAAGGTCAGGAGATGTTCACGAACTAATGAGTAAGCTAAAAGGAAAGAAATTCCGTGCTACTCAAATTGGAACAGATTCACGTCCATCAATGGGATTCATTACTAAAGATGGAATTGTCAAAGCTTCTCCTTTAGCAGAACTTGCTGACCCTAGAGAAAAGAAGCTTTGGGACTTGGAACTTGTAGACTAATAGTCTCCCAGAAGGAAAACTGGGTTAACAAACCATTTTCTTAAACGGAAGACTGCTTGGAGTACACTTTTAGTGTAGAGAGTCCGATTCTCTCCAGTCTACAATCAACGAATTCTACTTTTTTAAGTTAAACAATCTGAAAGTAACTTTTTGTGAAAAAAGTTACTTTTTTCTATTGGAAATAAATTTATCCAATAGTAATATACACGCGTACGCACACGCACGCGTTTCTTCTTTCTTTAAGAAAGAAAGTATATATACTACGTATATATACCAAAGAAAGAAGAAACAAGAAAGAAAGTGAACCAAATTGAAAATTAACAATGCTGAGCTTGCGAAAGCGTTCGCAAGCTCAGTAAACTAAAATAAAAAAAATATGGAAAACAGATTTTGTATTATTAACAATGAACTAGTCTATGTTCTACCTGACTACTTCATTAAAAATGATAATTTTGATGGTGTTACAGGTAAATCTTTCAGGTATTTAAATCCATGCAATGGTCGACCAGACTGTTGTGACCAGTTCAACTTGATGCTAATTCGGTAGATATTAAAATATCTCCAATTATTAAAAAGTGTCAAGAATAGGCTACGAAATTTTCGGAGAGTATTATGTTTACAGTCATTACTGTAAACTAAGTGAAAAACTAGGTAAACTTGGTAAGTTTGCTAACTTTTCTGTACTAAAAGTGTGGAAAGATGGTCAAACTTTTAAAGTTATTTATCTTCATGATTCTTATTGAAGACCAAGAAACTGAGTCTTATTTTATCTTTTGGTAATAATTTGTTATTTTTATGTGACAAAATGGCACAATGTGTGACAAAATGGCACAATGTGTGACAAAATGGCACATAAAAATTTCATTTTATTTAATAAATATCTTTTTATCTGCCAAAATTAAAAGAAATTGGGAGCCCTTACATACTCCCAATTTCTTTTTCATAAAAATAAATTAGTATTTTTTCAACTAAAAATCTATTAAAATGTTAGTGAAACATTCTGTAATCCTAATCCCAGGATTAGGAGGAGAATGGGAATATACCCATTCTTATAAGGAACTTGATAACAAGTTCAAACAAGTAGACCGTTCAGAGGAATGGGTCAAAAAGCAAAGAGCTGCTGCATTTAACGCAATGCATCATCACGTTACTAATGATTTTATTCAGTACGTAAAAAGAGAACAAGCAAAATATTATTTAGTCAGTATTCAAATCCTATGAAAAAACTAATCTTTTTTCTTTTATTGTTAACCAGTTGTAAACCAACTGTTGAAGAGGTTGTAAAAGAATCAGTAGATTCAATAAATATCAACGATCATATATATCTCCTAAAAGGAGAACAAAATCTCATGATCGTCACTGATCAACTCAATGCTGAAGAGTGGCAGGATGCTAAAACGGAGATCTATTGTGATCACGTAGATGTAATCTATGGATCAACCGCTAATCCTACTCAAGTCTATCTTAACCAATTAGAAGAATTAAATAAACATTTAATTTCTTCTAAAGAAATGAGAGACTACTATAGAAATAATCCTACCCTTTTAAAACTTCCAGTAGAAAATCTAGAAGAATACAAAGAAGAATAAAAAAATAGTATAAAATATTTTGACTTATTCAAAATATTTTATACTTTTGTACCATTGAAGTTTCGTATAACGGTAGTACACCAGTTTTTGGATCTGGTAGTAGGAGTTCGATTCTCCTAACTTCAACTAAAATGTATTAATTTATCATTTCGTGCTTGATTTGTGATTAAACTATTATATTTGCAGACGAAAACTGTGTAAATACACAAAAATTGTATCTTTTAGTTTGTTCAGAACGACAATGGTTAATATAGAAAGGTTAGTTGAGCAATGTTGGACTAAAACACCAAATGTAGGAAATGAGTCGGGGAAACCGAATGATACCTATATGCATATTTATATGCTGAGAGGGACTCCAAGGTGTAGGTAACGACTACAAGACACTCTCTATAAAAAACCGTGAAACTCGGTAGATGCTCGTAAATTAATACTTTTTTATTCACGCCTCAGTGATGAAATTGGCAGTCATGCAAGATTTAAGCTCTTGTGGTCAGTACGACCGTATGGGTTCGAGTCCCATCTGAGGTAGAAATGCTTGATTAAAACCTCCACGTGGTGCATTTCGGTTAACACTAATATTAATCACAAATTATATAAAGATATGAAACAAAATGCCTCTGTAGTTCAATTGGTAGAACGATTGATTTGTAATCAATAGGCTGTCGGTTCAAGTCCGGCCAGAGGCTCTTGATTTAGATCTTTGACAAGTCTGATAATAAAATATATAGCGGGGTGGACTGGAGATGGTTCCAGCTCGGCCTCATAAGCCGAACGACACAGGTTCGAACCCTGTCCCCGCAACAATATGGATCTGTAGCTCAGTTGGTTGAGAGCAACGGAATTCTTTCTATCGTCTAATGGTTAGGACTCATGCCTTATACGCATGCAATCTAGGTTCAAATCCTAGTAGAAAGACTAATTTTTTTATAAGAAAGACCTGTTGGTCGCAGGGTCCACATACATATCTGCTGGGTCCGTCTAGTGGTTTGGACGCCACCCTTTCACGGTGGAGGGTTCGAATCCCGTACTCAGTACAATAATGTACAAATACATTCTGGTGGTTTACTCAAGTGGTTAAGAGGGCAGTTTGCTAAACTGTTAGGCCGTTAATACGGTACGCAGGTTCGAACCCTGCAGCCACCGCCAGTCGGTCAGGCATATTCCTTAATGTGTCCCATACTGCTCTGGTCACAGTACGTAGCAGCTCCGTTTACCTGTCCCGTCTATTGTAATACTTCTCTATCACGTTAAGATGAAGTTGGTCAGGCATAT
>Ga0116183_1000817_pt1 | contig 36263 bp, 22 predicted proteins | sample AD_UKC078_MetaG_FD_89753 | JGI IMG/M metagenome (GOLD analysis project Ga0116183, IMG submission 89753) | Active sludge microbial communities of municipal wastewater-treating anaerobic digesters from USA - AD_UKC078_MetaG | ecosystem: Engineered > Bioreactor > Anaerobic > Digestate | place: USA...
AGACGACTCCGGTGACCGGAGCGCCCCGTTCGGCGGCGTCGGCAAAAGCCCGCTGCCACACCTGCTCATCGGCGGACGGATCGAGGGTGACGGCGCCCGGCACCGTGGCCGCCAGTTCCTCGGCCGCCGACGTGTCACGGCCGGCGATCAGCCAGGTACCGGCGTCCGTGGTGTCGCCGGCGGCGTCCCCCTGGCCGGGCGCCGCGGCCTCATGCCAGCCCAGCGCGTAGAGCAACCGGGTCGCGTCGCCGCCGAGGCCGCGCAACAGCGCTTCGCGCGGCGCGCGCTTGACGGTGAACTCGGTGATCCCGCCCAGTCGCCGTCCGTCGCGATCGAGGAAGTCGATGTCGAAGACCTGCGTCTCACCATCGACCCCGGCGGCATGCCACCGCGCGCGGCAGTAGAACCGGCGCGGCATCTGCTCGCGAATCTCCACCTGCCCGTATCGCAGGGGCAGGAACAGGTCGGACACCCCGTGCTCGACCGCCAGGAGGGCAGGGAACGCCGGGAATGCCACGCCCGTGCACAGGTCGAGCAGGACGGGATGGATAGGCTCGCCGCCCAGATGTTCGGCGAGTTCGTCGCCGACGGCGACGTCGCCGATGGCCTCGCCGGCCGTCTCCCCGGAGCCCACCCACAGCGACTTCAGGGAGCCCGACCAGGTCGGTCCCCAGGCCAGTTCCATGTCGTTGAAGGTGTCGAACAACTGCTGCGGGCTGGTTCGGGTCAACCGCTCGATCGCCTCGTCCACCCCGGCCGTCGCGGTGTCCTGTTCCGAAACGTCGGGGTCGAGGCCGCTGAGGATCGTGCCGTCCGCGTTCAGTGACCACTCGGTGTCGCGAACCCCGTACGGACGGCTGTGCACCTGGAACTTCCAGCCGCCCTCCACCGGATGCATGGTCAACTGGACGTCGCGGGCGCTCTTCTCGGGCAGGATGATCGGCTCGTAGAAGAAGACATCCTTGACCCGCGCCGGCGCACCCGCCGCCGCGAGCGCCATCGTCGCGTACGTCGCGCCGGGAACCACCACGGTCCCGTAGATGACGTGATGGGACAGCCATGGCTGCGTCCGGACCGACAGGACGGTGCTGTAGACGGTGTCGCCGGAGGCCAGATCCTTTGCGCTGCCGAGGATTCCGGATGACGATGGGCCGTCGGAGCCGAGTCCGGTCAGGCCGGATGTCTTGGGCCAGAAACGGCGGCGCTGGAACGGATAGGTGGGCAGTTCCAGTCGCCGGACCGGGGTGTGCCGCCGGGCGGCGAAGTCTGGCCGGTGCCCGCTGACATAGGCGGCGGCCAGTGCCTCAGTGATCTGTCGCTGCGCGTTGGCGCCCTTGCGCAGTGACACGATCGTGGTGGGCGCGGGTCGCGACTCGGGCCAGCTCTGCAGGGCTGCGGCGGTCAGGATCGGCTGCGGGCCGATCTCCATGAGGACCGAACAGCCCAGTGCCGCAACAGTTGTCACGCTCTCGGTGAACTGAACCGGCTGCCGGGAGTGCTTACGCCAGTACTGCGCGTTCAACGGTGTGTCGGCCGTCAGCACCGCGCCGGTCCGGTTGCAGACCAGCGGCAGCGCCGGCGGTGCGAACTCGAATTGCCCGGCGAATGTCTCGAATTCGTCGAGCACCGGTTCCAGCAACTCCGAGTGGAAGGCGTGCGAGGTCTCCAGCCAGGTGCATCGGGTGGCGTCCTGGCTGCAGGCGGCGACGATCTGCTCGAGGTCCTCGCCCGGCCCGGACAGCACCGTATTGCGGCCGTTGTAGGCGCCTACCGAGACCCGCGGGAACGGATCGGCGGCGCGCACCACGTATTCGGGGTCGGCGAAAACCGCCACCATCCGCCCACCGGGCGGCAGGCTGCCGAACAGTCGCCCGCGTTCGGCGATCAACCGCGCCCCGTCCTCGAGGCTGAACACCCCGGCCACGCAGGCCGCCGCGTATTGGCCCACACTGTGGCCCAGCACCACATCGGGTTCGATACCCCACGACTGCCACAACCGGGCCAGGCCCATCTCCACCGCGAAGATCGCGGGCTGCGCGAAGGACGTGTGCCGCAACGTCTCGGCCGCATCTCGATCGCCGGACAGCAGCACGTCCAGCAGTGGGCGGGGCAGCATCGGATCGACGGCCTCCGCACAGCGGCGGACGGTCTCGGCGAAAACCGGTTCGCTGTCGAACAATTCGCGCGCCATACCCGGGTATTGGCTGCCCTGACCGGGGAAGAACCACGCCGTGGTCGGCGGGTCGGCGCATTCGCCGCGCAGCACCCCGGGGCGCAGTCGGTTGGTCACCAGATCGTCGAGCAGCATTCGGGCCTCGTGGACCGAGTTCGCCACCACCGCCGCCCGGTGCTCGAACTGCGAGCGTCCGGGGCCGGCGGTGTGACACACATCGGCAATGGAGGCCTCGGGGTGCGCCGCCAGCCAGGCGGAGTACCGCTGGGCCAACGCGGTCAGGGCCGGGGCCGACCGTGCCGAGAGGGGCAGCACGCACCACGCTGGACGGGCTGGCTCACCGGTGGCGTTCGGTGCCGGAACCCCGCTGATCTCGTCATCGAGGTTGGCGGGCACCTCGATGGCCGCGGGCCGCGGTGCCTCTTCGATCAGAACGTGCGCGTTGGTGCCGGTGAACCCGAACGAACTGACACCGGCCCGGCGCGGCCGGCCATCGGCCCGCCATGGTGTCGCCTTGTCGACCACCCGGACGGGCAGCGCATCCCACGGGATGTGCGGCGAGGGGTGGTGGAAGTGCAGGCTCTGGGGGAGCAGTTCGTGCTGCAGCGACAACACGACCTTGATCAGGCCGGCGACACCGGCCGCGGACTCCAGATGGCCGATGTTGGTCTTCGCCGTGCCGATCAGCAATGGGCGGTCCGGATCGCGGTCGGCCCCGTACACCGCTCCCGCGGCCTGCACCTCGATCGGGTCGCCGAGTGGGGTGCCGGTGCCGTGTGCTTCCAGGTAGTCGACGTCGCCGCCACGCAGTCCGGCGCGCGCCAGGGCCGCGCGGATGAGCCGCTGTTGGGCACCGCCGTTGGGCACCGTCAGGCCGCTGGAGGCGCCATCCTGATTGACCGCCGTGCTGCGGATGACCGCGCAGATCCGGTCGCCGTCACGCTGTGCGTCGCTGAGCCGCTTGAGCACCAGGATCCCGCAGCCCTCGCCACGGACATAGCCGTCCGCGGCGGCGTCGAACGTCTTGCACCGGCCGTCGGGTGCCAGCATCCGGGCACGGGAGGCGGCGACGGTGGATGCCGGACTGAGCAGGATGTTGACTCCGCCGGCCAACGCCATATCGCAGTCGCCGGAGCGCAGGGCCTGGGTGGCCTGGTGCACAGCCACCAGCGATGAGCTGCACGCGGTGTCCATCGCCACCGCCGGACCTTCCAGACCGAGGGTGAACGCGACCCGGCCGGCGACGGCATTGAGCGCATTGCCGGTGATGAAGTACGCCTCCAGGTGCTCGACCGAGTTGCCCGACATCAGGTGCGCGTACTCGTTGGCGCCGACCCCGACGAACACTCCGGTTCGGCTGCCGCGCAACGACGCCGGCGCGTAGCCCGCTCGTTCCAGGCTCTCCCAGGCGATTTCGAGCATCAGCCGCTGCTGCGGGTCCATCCAGACGGCCTCGCGCGGGGAGATGCCGAAGAACTCCGGATCGAACTCGTCGACACGGTCCAGGTATCCGCCGCTGCGGGTGTAGATCTTGCCCGGCGCCTGCTGGTCGGGGTCGTAGAACTCATCAACGTCGAAGCGGTCCTCGGGGATCTCGCGGATCGCATCAACCCCGCCGGACAGCACCTCCCAGTACGCGTCGGCATCGGGGGAACCCGGAAAACGGCAGGCCACCGAGATGATCGCGATCGGCTCGTCGGACGCCGTCGTGGCGGCCGGCTGGACGGGCGTTGCGGCGCCGGGCTTCTCGGTGAGGCCGAGTACGTCGCCCAGCAGGTAGTCCGCGACGTCGGACAGCCGCGGAAAGTCCATGGCCAGGGTGGCCGGCAACTCCTTGCCGACCGACTGCTCCAGTCGGCGGCGCAGTTCGATGGCCATCAGGGAATCCATGCCGAGGTCGAAGAACCCCGCCTCTTCGCGAATCTCCGACACATCGACCCGGGTGACATCGGCGACCACGGAGCGCAGAAACTCCAGCAGCATCTTCCGGCGCTGCTGCGCCGGAGCGGCCGTGAGTCGTCCGACCAGCGGGGCGGGCCCCATCGGGCCGGGTGCGGCAGGCGCCGGGCCGCCCGCTTCGCGGGCGACGTCGTCGAGCAGTGCCCGGCGACCGGCCTGCAGGTAGATCGGAAGAAAGCGAGTCCAGTCGACCCGGGCCACCACGGACTCCGGATGCGCCGGTGCGGCGGCGCCGGTCAGCAGGTCGGCGATGGCGGGCAGCGCCTCCGCCGGTGAAAGGGTGTGCACCCCACGTAATTCCAGCTGGGCCCGGGCGTGACCGTCGGCCATGCCGCCCGAGACGGGTCCCAGGTTGACGCTGACCGCCCGGACACCCCGCTCGCGCAGCCGCCAGGTCAGCCCGTCGAGATAGGCGTTGGCGGCGCTGTAGGCGGTTTGGCCGAAACTGCCCCACAGCGCTGAGATCGACGAGGTGAACAGGATGAAGTCAAGCTCCGGCCCGGCCACCGCTTCGGTCAGATGCCATGCGCCCCAGGCTTTCCCGGCGAAAACCCGGTCCACCACCCGATCCGACTCAGTGCTGTCCAGGGAGCTCAGCGGGGTGGTGCTGTTCTCGCCCGCGGCGTGCACGACGCCGGCCAACGGCGGAAGTTCGGCCTGCATCATGGCGGTCAGTCGGGCGACGTCGTGCGGGTCGGCGATGTCTGCCGAGACCACCCGGATCTCGCAGCCGTGCTGTGCGCTCAGCGCCTCGACACGGGCCTGGGTGGCATCGTCCGGGGTGCGGCGACTTGTCAGGACGAGGTGGCCGGCGCCGTGGGCGGCGAGGTATCCCGCGATCTCGAGTCCGAGGGCGCCCAGTCCGCCAGTCACCAGATAGGTTGCCGTGGAACGTAATTCCAGTTCGGCCGGGTCCGGCTGTGCGGCACTCCTGGTCAGCCGGGGAACGTGCACCGCGTGTTGGCGCAGTGCGATCTGGTCTTCACCCGGTGCCCCCGTCATGATGTGGCCTAACAGAGCCGGCCAGTCGTCGCCGGCGGCGCCGGAAAGGTCCGCGAGGCCGCCCCATACCTGGGGGAATTCCAATGCGGCGGATCGGCAGAATCCCCACAGGCTGCTCTGTTCCGGTGAAACCGTGTCGGAGTCGGTAACGCGTTGCGCGCCGCGGGTGACCACCCAGACGGCGTTGCGGAGGTCGGCGGCGGCAGTGGCGCGGAAGATTCGCTGGGTGCCGCCCAGAACACGATGCTGCATCCGCAGCAGTGCCTGCATCGGGGGTGTCTCGGGACCCAGTGCCGCGAGGTTCAGAATCCGCAGACCGGGATCGTCCTGCGCCGCGGAACGCAGTTCGGCGGCCAATCGCTCCTCGTCGGCATCGGTGACCGGCAGCCCGAAGGTGCGGCACCGGTGGCCCGCCGCGGTCAGCGCCTCGGCCGCGGTCTCCCGCAGCTCGGTGTCGTCGCCTATCAGCGCCACATCGGCGACGTCGCCGATCACTCGCCCTGCGGCGGACCCTCGTACCTCCGCGGACGGGGTGGAGATCTGCCAGCGGATCGCGTAGCGGATATCGGAGACCGCGGGGCGGGTGCCCGGGGCGGCCGGGGCGGCGTTCCGGACGCTGGCCGGTTTGCCCCCGAACCAGTACTGGCGGTGCTCGAAGGGGTACGGCGGTAGGTCGACCTTCCGTGCCGTCGTCGGCGCGAGCGCGTCGAAATCCGGCAGATGCCCGGCGGTATAGGCGGTGGCCAGGGCTTCGGCGATCTGACGTTGGTCGGCGACGGTGCGGCGCATCGCCGGGATCGCCTTCGGCGTGGGCGCACTGTCCGGCCAGGCCCGCAGTGCGGCGGCGGTGAGCACCGGCTGGGGGCCCACTTCCAGCAGCAAGGTGCACCCGAGTTGGGCAAGGGTGGCGACGCCCTTGGCGAACTCGACCGGCTGGCGCGAATGGCGGCGCCAGTAGGCGCCATCCAAGGAGGCGGTGCGGCCCAGGGCGGCGCCGGTCCGGTTGCAGATCAAAATCCGTTGCGGCGCAGCGAATTCGAAGCGGTTCGCGGATGCCTCGAACTCGTCGAGAGCCGGGTCGAGCAGAGCCGAATGGAAGGCGTGGCTGGTGTCCAGCCACTCGCAGCGGACGCCGTCGGCCGTCAGCCGGGAGACCGCCTGCTCCAGGTCGTTGCCGGGGCCCGACAATACGGTGTTGGCGCCGTTGTAGGCGGCGACCGACAGACTCGGGAACTCGTCGGTGAGGCTCTCCACCCGGTCCGGGTCGGCGAAGATCGCCGACATCCGGCCCCCGGCGGGCAGATCGCCGAAGAGGCGGCCGCGCTCGGCCAAGAGTCGGGCGCCGTCCTCCAGACTGAACACCCCCGCGACGCAGGCCGCCGCGTACTGGCCGACACTGTGCCCGAGCACCACGTCCGGCTCCAACCCCCAGGACTGCCAGAGCCGGGCCAGGCCCATCTCCACGGCGAAGATCGCGGGCTGGGCGTGCCGGGTCTGCTGTAGGTCTGTGGCGTCCGTGTTGGCGGGGTCCGGGTCGGTGCCGAAGATCACCTCCAGCAGCGGCCGTTCGAGCACGTCGGCAACCGCATCCGCACAGCGGTTCATCGTCTCGGCGAAGACCGGTTCGGTCTCGAACAACTCCCGGGCCATCCCGAGGTACTGACTGCCCTGCCCGGGGAACAGCCAGGCGGTCTTGGGCCTGTCCGTGCTGTCGCCGCGCACCAAGCCGGGGGCGGGACGGTCGTCTGCCAGTGCATCGAGGAGTTCGCGCGCGGACTCCCGGGAGTTCACCACGCAGGCGGCCCGATGCTCGAAGTGTGCCCGGCCGGACCCCGCGGTGCGGCATACATCCGGCAGCGTCGCCTCGGGATGGTCATCCAGCCAGCCGCGATAATTCGCGGCGGTCTGCGCCAGCGCCGCCGGGGTGCGGGCGGACAGTGGCAGTACATACCAGCGGCGTGGGTCCGGCGCCTGCGGCGCCTCGGTGCTGACGGTCGGCGCCTGCGGCGCCTCGGTGCTGACGGTCGGCGCCTGCGGCGCCTCGGTGCTGACGGTCGGCGCCTGCGGCGCCTCCTCGATAATTACGTGGGCGTTGGTGCCGGAGAACCCGAACGAACTGACACCCGCGATGCGGGGTCGAGCACTGTGTTCCCAGGCAAGCGGCTGGTCCACCACCCGCACCGGGATCCGGTCCCACGGAATGTGCGGCGACGGGGTGCGGAAGTTCAGGTGCCGAGGCAGTTCCTGGTGCTCGAGGGCCAGGACGACCTTGAGCACCCCGGCGACGCCGGCAGCGGCCTCCAGATGCCCGATGTTGGTCTTCGCCGAACCGATCAGCAGCGGCCGGCCGGCATCGCGTCCGGGACCGAGCGCGGCGGCCGCGGCCTGGGCCTCGATGGGGTCGCCCAACGACGTCCCGGTCCCGTGCGCCTCCAGGTAGTCGATATCGCCGGGCTGCAATCCGGCCCGCTCCAGGGCCTCGGTGATGACCCGTTGCTGGGCGACGCCGTTGGGCACGGTGAGGCCACCCGACGCGCCGTCGGAGTTGACCGCGCTGCCGCGAATCACCGCACGGATCCGGTCGCCGTCGCGGATCGCGTCCTCGAGACGTTTGACGACGATGACGCCGCAGCCCTCGCCGCGCACGTAGCCGTCGGCAGCCGCGTCGAACGTCTTGCACCGGCCGTCGGGGGACAGCATCCGGGACTGCGAGAACGTGATCATGGTGGCCGGGCTGAGCAGGACGTTCGCACCGCCGGCCAGCGCCAGGTCGCACTCGCCCAGGCGCAGTGCCTGACATGCCTGATGAATGGCCACCAGCGACGAACTGCACGCGGTGTCGACGGTGACCGCCGGCCCCTGCAGTCCGAGCCGGTAGGAGATCCGGCCGGCCCCGGCGGCGCTGGAGGTGCCGATCGCCAGGTACGCCTCGATCTCCGGGAAGCTCAGCGCGTCTGAGGCCATGCCGAGGTAGTCGTGGGTGGACAGGCCGACGAAGACCCCGGTCCGGGTGTTGGCCAGGGCAGTCGGCGCGGTGCCCGAATGCTCCACCGCCCGCCAGGCGGTCTCCAGCAGGAGTCGGTGCTGGGGGTCCATCCACTCCGCCTCGCGCGCCGACACCCCGAAGAACGGCGCGTCGAACCCGGTGGCGTCGTCGACGAATCCGGCGCGCCGGGTGACGATCTTGCCTGGAGCGGCCGGGTCCGGATCAAAGAATTCGTCGGCGTCCCACCGGTCGGCGGGAACCTCCGCCACCGCGTCCCGGCCACTGTGCAGCAAATCCCAGAACTGGTCGGCATTCGCGGCACCGGGCAGCCGCGCCGCGTAGCCGATGATGGCGAAACGAGGCGTCTGATCACTCATATCCGGTGGCTTCCATCACTTCCGTGTCGGCGTGGGGTTCGATGCCCGTCGGGTTCGATGTCCGTGGGGTTCGATGTCCGTGGGGTTCGATGCCCGAAGACTCCCACGATCACCTTCCGAACGGTCGCGGCCCGCTCGCACTCCCCGGCGGCCCGGCCGACTCGAACCCTCCCCGAGCGCCAGTATTGCACGCGGGGTTGCCTACCCACGGAGGCGTTTCGGTGCAGGTCGGTCGGGTCTGGCGGCGGTTGCGGTGGCGGCACGGCTATCTTGGGGAGTCTGGTCACGGTGTGCAGGCCCGCGTCCATGCAGGTGCGGGGCCGGGGCAGACCGGATGATGCCGGAAGAAAATCGGGAGAGACCGGGAGATACAGCAGTGCAGATCGGGAAGATCACGGTCGGCACCATCGACGATTGGGCGCCGAGATCCGGCACGCTGATCTCGTGGCACCCGACGAGCGCGGCGAAGGAGACCGCCCGCAGCGCGCCGGTGAGTCCGGTGCCGGTCAGCTACATGCAGGGTCAGCACATTCGCGGCGTGTGCGAGCAGGAGGCCGCCGGGCTGGACTACTCCCGCCAGATCATCGCCACCTGCGAGGTGCCCGGCCAATGCGACATCCCGGCCATGAGCCACGCCATCAACGCCTATCTGCGCCGGCATGACACCTACCGGAGTTGGTTCACCTACACCGAGGATGGGGAGATCCTCCGGCGCACCATCGCGGACGCGGCCGACATCGAGTTCGAGCCCGTTGCGCACGGCGAGATGTCGGCTGAAGACGCCCGCAAGCACATCGTCGACATTCCGACTCCGCTGGAGTGGGGCTGCTTCTCGTTCGGGGTCGTGCAGAGCGAAAACCACTTCGACTTCTATGCCAGCATCGACCACGTCCACGGGGACGCGGCGCTGATCGGGATCACGATGCTGGAAGCACATGGCATGTACACCTCGCTGGTCGCCACCGGTGAGCCCATGCCGCTGCCCGACGCCGGCAGTTTCGACGACTTCTGCCGGAAGGAACGCGAGGCCACCTCGCAGCTGACCGTCGACTCGCCGGAGGTCCGGGCCTGGATCGAGTTCGCCGAGAACAACGACAACAGCCTGCCCGAGTTCCCGCTGCCGCTGGGCGACCCGCGTGAGCCGACGGTCGCCGAGATGTCCGGCGAGATGATCATGGACGCCGAGCAGACCGCGAAGTTCGAGCAAGCCTGTGCGGCGGCGGGCGTTCGTTTCGTCGGCGGGCTGTACGCCTGCACCGCCAAGGTGGAACACGAGTTGACCGGCGCCGCGACGTACTACGGGCTGACGCCGCGGGACACCCGGCGGACATCGGACAACTTCACGGCCCAAGGCTGGTTCACCGGGTTGGTTCCGATCACCGTTCCGATCGCCGCGACGTCGTTCGGTGCGGCTGCCTGGGCGGCCCAGGAATCCTTCGACTCCGGTCAGAAGCTGGCGCGGGTTCCTTACTACCGGGTGCTCGAACTGGCGCCGTGGCTGGACAAACCCCGTCCGAACTTCCCGGTGTCGAACTTCCTGCACGGCGGGGCGGCCCCCCTCAACGCGATCCTGGCGGCGACCGAACTGGGCTACTCCAACAACATCGGCATCTATTCGGACGGGCGTTTCTCCTATCAGTTGACGATCTACGTGTTCCTGTACGACGCCGGAACCGCCATGTCGGTGCTCGGTCCGGACAACCCGATCGCCCGTAAGTCGATCGCCCGGTACATCGCCGCGATGAAGTCGGTATGTCTGCAGGTCGCGGAGGCCGGCGACTGGGGACATGGTGTCTAGGGTCACGGTGTCTAGGTCCACATGCGGCGGCTAGCCGACGTCGTCGCGCGATGGCCCGCCGCCATCATCCTGGTCTGGGTGGCGATCGCCGTCGTGCTGCCGCAGTCATTTCCGAGCCTCAACGAGATGGCTCAGAAGAACCCGCTGGCGATGCTGCCCGGGAACGCCCCGTCCAGTGTCGCCGCCCGGGAGATGACGAAGGGCTTCTCCGAGACCGGAACCGACGACCTGCTGCTGGTGGTGCTCAGTGACGAGCGCGGAGTCGGCGCAGCCAAGAGCGCTAACGAGGCCACCTACCGCAAACTGGTCACCGCCCTGCGCGATGACCCCGACGTCGTGATGCTGCAGGACTTCGTCGAGACTCCGGCACTGCGCAAGTTCCTGACGAGCGAGGACGGCAAGGCCTGGGTGGTGCCGGTGGGCCTGGTGGGCGCCCTGGGCACCCCGCAGGCCTACGCGGCCTTCAACCGGGTATCGGAGGTCGTCGCGCAGAACACCGCGGGCAGCCCCCTGCAGGTACACCTGACCGGACCGGCCGCGACGGTGGCAGACCTGACGGTGGCCGGCCAACGTGACCGCCTCCCCATCGAGATCGCGATCGCGGTCCTGGTTCTCACCGTCCTTCTGATCGTGTACCGCAACCCGATCGCCATGATGGTGCCGCTGATCGGGATCGGTATGTCGCTGGTGATCGCCCAGGCGGTGGTCGCCGGCCTCTCCGATGTCAGCGGGCTGGGGGTGTCCAACCAGGCCATCATTCTGCTGAGCGCGATGATCGCCGGCGCCGGAACCGACTACGCGGTCTTTCTGATCAGCCGGTACCACGACTACGTGCGGCGCGGGGAGAGCTCCGACGACGCGGTGCGGCGGGCGATGGCCTCGGTCGGCAAGGTGATCACGGCGTCCGCCGCCACCATCGGGCTGACCTTCCTGGCGATCAGCTTCGCCCGGATGGGGGTGTTCTCCACCGTCGGGGTGTCCTCGGCGGTCGGAGTCGGGGTGGCGTTGCTGGCCGCCCTGACGCTGCTGCCGGCGATTCTGGTGATCGTCGGGCGGCGCGGCTGGATCGCGCCGCGCCGCGAACTCAGCACCGGGTTCTGGCGACGTTCCGGTATCCGCATTGTGCGCCGGCCGCGGACGTATCTGCTGGCCAGCCTGCTGGTGCTGGGTTTGTTGGCGGCCAGCGCAGGGACGGCCCGATACAACTACGACGACCGCAAGGCGGTCGCGCCGGGCAGTCCGAGTTCGGTGGGCTACCAGGCACTTGAACGCCATTTCGACCTCAACCAGTTCGTCCCGTCCTACGTTCTGATCCGGTCGGAGCGCAACCTGCGCACGCCGCGTGCCCTCGCCGACATGGAGCAGATGGCCGAACGGATCACTCAACTCCCCGATATCGCGATGGTCAACGGCATCACCCGGCCGCTGGGGCAGGTGCCCAGGGAGTTCCGGGCGACCTACCAGGCGGGTCTCGTGGGGGACCGGCTCAGCGACGGTTCAGAGACGATCGCCGAGAACATGGACGGTCTCAACCGACTCTCCTCGGGGGCGGACACCCTGGCGTCCGGGCTCGTCGACGTGCGCGTCGAGGTCAATGCCCTCGCGACCAACATCGGTGACATGGTCGATGCCGTCGCCGCACTGAAAACCCACTACAGCGGCGACACGCTGGTGAAGAACGTCGAGGTCGCGGCGAAACTGGTCAACGCCGTCAACGAACTCGGCAACTCCATGGGGCTGAATTACCAGGCGGGCCGGGACCTGCTCGGCTGGGTCGGACCGGTCCTGATGGCGTTGCACGGCAACGTGGTCTGCGACCTGAACCCGTCGTGCAGCGAGACCAGGGGACACTTTCAGCGATTGGTCGATGCCCGCAACGCGGGCAGCATCGACAAGATCAATGATCTGGCCGGGCAGCTGAAATCGTTGCAGGACACCCAATCGCTCAGCGCCACCCTGACCAGACTGCGGGATGCGTTCGCCAGCCTGAACGCGGTGATGCGCGATATGGGACTCGACACCCCGGCCGGCGCGCAGAGCACCATGACCGAGTTCCGCCAGCAGGCCGACCGTGCCGCCGACGGGAGCCGGGAAGTGGCGGCCGGGGTGGATCAGGTCGTCCGGCAGATCGAGGTGATGCGCTCCGGACTCGATCAGGCGGCGGCGTTCCTGCGGTCGCTCGAGCAGGATGCCGCCGCACCGTCGATGGCGGGATTCAACATTCCGCCGGAGGTTCTGGAGACCTCCGACTTTCAGGCGGCATCGAGGACGTTCATCTCGCGGGACGGTCATTGGGCGCGCTACCTGGTGTTCACCAGCCTCGACCCGTTCAGTTCCGCGGCGATGGATCAGGTCGCCACGATCCTGGACACCGCCCGCGCGGCCCAGCCGAACACCACACTGGCCGGCGCCACCGTCTCGATCGGCGGGTACCCCGCCGCCCTGCGCGACACTCGCGACTATTACCGCGACGACATCCGATTCATCGTGGCGGCCACCATCGTCGTCGTCCTGCTGACCCTGATGCTGCTGCTGAGGGCCCTTGTCGCACCGCTGTACCTGGTCGGCTCGGTGGTCATTTCGTACTTCGCCGCGCTCGGTATCGGCGTTCTGGTGTTCCAGTACGGGCTTCATCAGCCCCTGCACTGGACGGTGCCGCCATTGGCCTTCGTCGTGCTGGTCGCTGTCGGCGCTGACTACAACCTGCTGTTCGCATCGCGATTACGCGAGGAATCGCCCCGCAGTACCCGGTACGGGGTCATCAGAACGCTGTCGTCGACCGGTGGCGTCATCACGGCGGCAGGGTTGATCTTCGCCGCGTCGATGTGGGGTCTGCTGTTCTCCAGCATTGGTACCGTTGTGCAGGGCGGTTTCGTCATCGGCGCCGGTATTCTGCTGGACACCTTCCTGGTCCGCACGGTTCTCGTTCCCGCCGTGGCCACCCTGTTGGGGAAGGCGAACTGGTGGCCGTCACGAGCGATATCGCGCAGGTGGCCGAGGCGTGAAGAAGGCTGGGACATGAAGCAGGCCGGGATATGAGGAAGCTAGTGGCCTCGGTGGCCGCGGTTGCCACGATGTCGGTGGCGGGGTCCGGCGGCATCGCGGCCGCCGATGACCGCACCGACGGTTCGACGCCGGACGATTCCGCCCAGTACGTGTCACCCAGTGGCACCGCCACCGTGTCACCCAGTGGCACCGCCACCACGCTGGAGGGGACACCCCCGCGGGGATACGGACTCGGCGGCGCCCACGTCGCCGGGATTCCGTACGACGAGTACATCCGGATGACGGGTGCGAAATGGTTCCCCGCTCTGGAGCGCCAGAAGGTGGACTACTGGGCCGGCCAGGTCCAGGGCCACACGTTGGAGCGGCTGTTCCCCGGTATCGACCGGGCGTTTCCGGGGCTCGGACTGGACGGCCCGAGCATCGGCGAGTCGGTGGACCAGGGCGCCGGCAATGTCATCCAGACGGTGAACCAGGACGGTCCCGGTACGGTGCTCGGCCTGTCGGAGGGGGCGATGGTCGTCAACGCCGTCCAGGCCCGACTGGCCGCCGATCCCAACGCTCCGCCAACCGATGAGCTCACGTTTGCGGTGTTCGGGGACCCGATCGGTCAGCACGCGTTCGGCGACGGCTTCCTGCGGCAGAACTTCGCGGTGGGCGATGTGGTCCCGTCGATGGACTTCCGGATTCCCGCACCGGTGGAGATCCAGTACGACACCTACTCGTTCGTCTCCGCCTACGACAGCATCGCCGACTGGCCGGACCGCCCGGACAACTGGATCTCGCTGCTGAACGCCATCGCGGGTCTGGCAACCGGTCACACCGCCGTGGCGTTCACCAGTCCGAGCAATGTCCCGGCCCGCAACATCCGCACGACGGTGAATTCGCGGGGCGGCAAGACGACCACGTTCATGATCCCCGAGCAGCACCTTCCGCTGGTGATGCCGTTGAAATACCTGGGGGTGGACCAAGGCACACTCAGCCGGTTGGACGCCGTCCTCAAGCCGATGGTCGATGCCGGATACTCTCGCAATGACGACCCGGCGACCGCCCCGATCACCGTCGACCCGGTCAACGGCTACGACCCGGCCGAGGTGACCGCGCCGGCAAGCCAGGCGACCTTCGGAGACCAGGTCGGCACCGATCCGTTCTCGCAGATGCTCGCGCTGCTGAGCACGTTCGGCTCGGGGGACGGCGGTGCCGGCGCTCCGCCACCCCCCCTGGCGGCTGAGGCCGCCGGCTGAGGTGAATCACCGCCCGAGCAGGCCGGCGGTGAGTAAGACGACCCCCAGCACGGCCAGCAGTACCGCCACCTCGCGGCGGCGCCGGGCGCGGATCCACCGGTGCAGTCCGGTCATCGCGGCGCGGGTGCGTTCCGGGGCCATCAGGTAGGCCAGCAGCGGTATTTCCACCAGCGCGAAGGCCACCGCGTTGAACACCACCAATGCCGAGATGCGGGTGCCCGGCGTGGGGTTGCCCGCGGCGATGACGGCCAGTGCCGCCAGATAGTCGAGGGACGGCAACGCGATGCCGAGGCCGGCGGCACCGGCGACCCACAGTGACTGGCCGTTGAGCAGTCGGGTCAGCCATGCCGGCGGTGTGCGCGGCCGGCCGGTGGTCGCGGCAACGACGGCGGCGGACAGCAGGGCAAGCACACCGATGACGATCTGCACCGTGGGCAGGGTGAAATGGGCGGACGACAGCAGACTGGACTCCACGGCGAACAGCACCACCGCGCCGACCGACAGACCCATCAGGAAGCCGCCACACAGGAACGCGGCAAGTTGCAGATGCGGGCGCGGACGGTTGAGCATCACCACCGCCATCCCGATCCGGAACGGTTCCAGGCTGACCGCGACGGCCATCACCAGCAGGGTGATCCACATCGGCGGGCCGGTTACCCGTCCAGTCGGGCGAACCGTCCTTGCCGGTGCTGTTCCACGCACGCCGACCGGCGGATCTTTCCGCTCGTCGTGGTCGGGATGGATCCGGGTTCGACCAGCACGATGTCGGCGACCTGCAAACCGTGTGCGCGCGAAATCGCCGCGATCACATCATTTTTCACCACGGCCAACTCGTCGGCGGCATTGCCATTCTTGAGTTCGACGATGGTGACCAGCTTCTCGGTCCGTTCCTCCGAGCCGTTGTGCTCATCGGAGATCGCGATGGCCGCCACCCGGCCGCGGGTGATCCTCTGCACGGTCGCCTCGATGTCCTCCGAGTAGTGGTTGCGGCCACGCACGATCAGCATGTCCTTGATGCGGCCGACGATGAACAGCGCGCCCTCGGACACGAAGCCGCGGTCCCCGGTGCGCAGCCACGTCGTCGCCGGCGTCCCGGCGGGCGGAGCCTCCAGCGTCGCGCCGAATGCCGAGCCGGTCTGCTCCGGCTTGCGCCAGTACCCGGCCGAGACGTTCTCGCCGTGGGTCCAGATCTCGCCGACGGTGCCCTCCGGGCACGGCTGGCGGGTGTCGGGGTCGACGATGAGCACCAGCGGCGAGGCCGGAATTCCGTACCGCAGAAGCGGCGTTCCGCCGGGCCGGCGGACGGCGGTGCCCAGGGTCAGTTGGTCGGCGTCGAACTCGACGACGGCCGGTGCCTGGCCGTTGCTACCGCTGGCGACGAAGACGGTCGCCTCGGCCAGGCCGTAGGACGGCAGCACCATCTCGGGGCGGAAACCGACTGCGCTGAAACGTTCATTGAACCGGACCAGGGTCGACGGGTGGATGCGCTCGGCCCCGTTGATGATCCCGATCATGCCGCCGAGGTCGAGACCCGCCAGTTCGTCGTCGGTGGTGCGCCGTGCGGTGAGATCGAACGCGAAGTTCGGGGCCGCCGAGAAGGCTTTCGGATGGCGGGCCAAAGCCTGCACCCACCGCGCCGGGCGTGCCAGGAACCCCAGCGGGCTCAACAGGTCAGCGCCGCACCCGTCGAGGATCGGCGCCGCGATCCCGAGCATCAGGCCCATATCGTGGTAGAAGGGCAGCCACGAAACCAGCTTGCCGCCCGGCGGCACCGTGCCGCCGTGCTTGACGAAGTAGTCCGGCATCAGCTGCTCGAAATTCGCCACCAGGTTGCGGTGCGAGATCATCACCCCGGCCGGTAGCCGCGTCGACCCCGAGGTGTACTGCAGATAGGCGATATCCGGGCCCGCGGGCACCTCGGCGCTGACGGCCTGGTCGATGTCAAGATCGAGGGTGTCCACAGCGATCACGGCGATCACCGCGGCCCCGTCGTCGACGTACTGAGCGGCGATGTCGAAGACGCCGGAGGTGGTCAGCACCACGGCCGGTGACGTGTCTGTCACCACGGCGCTGAGCCGCTCATCGTGGGAGCCGGGCACGGGAACCGCGAGTGGCACCGCGATGAACCCGGCCTGCATGGCGCCGAGGAACGCGACGATGAAGGACAGCCCCTGCGGTGCCACGATCAGCGCCCGGTCGCCCGGCGTACCGTGCTTGCCGACCTCGTGTGCCATGTTCAGCGTGCGCTTGTACAGTTGCGCCCAGGTCAGGCTCTCGGCGACGCCATCCCAGTTTCGGTCGTAGTCGTTGAACGTGAAGGCGACGTCATGCGGCGTCAGAGCAGCGCGTTCGCGCAGCGCCGACAGGATCGAGACTTGTGGCATCTCGTCAGGCTACTCAACCGGAGGTGACCCGGACGCTGCGGTGTGCGGCGCACCGGAGGGTGTGAAAATGGGGGCGTCATGACTGATTCCCGGTGCACGCCCACCTCCCGCACGGGCGCACCCGCGCACCTGAGCCCGGCCGCGTTGCGGGAGGCGTTCGGCCACGTCCCCTTCGGGGTCGTCGCGATCGCCGCGGAGGCCGACGGGTCCCGGGTGGGGATGGCCGCGAGCACGTTCGTCCCGGTCTCGCTGGACCCGCCACTGATCTCGTTCTGCGTCCGGAACAGTTCGGAGACCTGGCCGAAGCTGGTTCAGCTGCCGGCCCTGGGGATCAGCGTGCTGGGCGAGTCGCACGACGACGCCGTGCGCACTCTCGCGGCCAAGGAGGGCGACCGGTTCGCCGGGCTGGAGACGGTGACCTCCCCGGCTGGGGCGGTGTTCGTGACGGGCACCTGCCTGTGGCTGGAGAGCGCCGTCGAGCAGCTGGTGCCGGCCGGCGACCACACCATCGTGGTCCTGCGGGTGCTGGATCTGACCGTGCACGGGGATGCGGCACCGGTGGTGTTCCACCGCAGCCGATTCCGGCGATTGATCTAGCCGGCGCTGGCTCCTGATACCCAGCTGGCCCTGCGTTGTCAGGCCCTGCGTGTCAGGACATGCTTGCTTGACCTACTTGCGTTTGAACAACTTGTTGCCGAGCCAGACCACTGGGTCGTACTTGCGGTCCGCGACGCGCTCCTTCATCGGGATCAGCGCGTTGTCGGTGATCTTGATGTGTTCGGGGCACACCTCGGTGCAGCACTTGGTGATGTTGCAGTAGCCGAGGCCGAAGTCCTCCTGGGCCATGTCCTTGCGGTCAAGGGTGTCCAGTGGGTGCATGTCGAGTTCAGCGGTGCGCATCAGGAAGCGCGGGCCGGCGAACGCCTTCTTGTTCTCCTCGTGATCACGCACCACGTGGCAGACATTCTGGCAGAGGAAGCACTCGATGCACTTGCGGAACTCCTGCGAACGCTCGACGTCCTCCTGGGCCATCCGGTACTCGCCGGGCTGCAGGTCCTTCGGCGGAGCGAAGGACGGGATCTCCCGGGCCTTCTGGTAGTTGAACGACACATCGGTCACCAGGTCCCGGATCACCGGGAAGGTACGCAGGGGGGTGATGGTGACCGTCTCGGCCTCGTCGAAGATCGACATCCGGGTCATGCACAGCAGCCGCGGACGGCCGTTGATCTCGGCCGAGCACGAGCCGCACTTGCCGGCCTTGCAGTTCCACCGCACCGCGAGGTCGGGGGCCTGCTCGGCCTGCAGCCGATGGATGATGTCGAGGACGACCTCGCCCTCGTTGACAGCCACCGAGTAGTCGTGCAGGCCGCCGGTCTCGTCGTCGCCGCGCCAGACCCGTAGGTTCGCCTGGTAGCTCATTAGCCTCTCCGTCCCGGGTGCTGCGCCAATTCCTCGTCGGTGAAGTACTTGCCGAGTTCCTCGATCTCAAACAATTCGAGCAGATCCTCGCGCATCGCCGGTTGCTCCTCACGGCTGACGGTGACCTGCGGCATCACCGGGTCATCGCCCGCCGAACGGCACACCACCAGCGAGCGGCGCCAGTGCGAATCCATCTGCGGGCAGTCGTCGCGGGTGTGGCCGCCGCGGCTTTCGGTGCGGGCAAGGGCCGATCGTGCCACGCACTCGCTGACCAGCAGCATGTTGCGCATGTCCATCGCCAGATGCCAGCCCGGGTTGAACTCCCGACGGCCGTCGGATTCGATATTGCGGAACCGGACCTTGAACTCCTCGATCCGGTCCAGTGCCTGCTGCATCTCCGCACCCGTGCGGATGATGCCCACCAGGTCGTTCATCGTCTGCTGCAGATTGGCGTGCAGGGTGTAGGGGTTCTCCGGCTTCGTCGCCCCTGCCCGGCCGGCCTGCGGGCCGTTGAACGGGGTCAGCGCGATCGCCGCGGCTTCCTCGACCGCCGCTTCCGACACGGTCGGTCGGCCGGACAGCCCACGCACGTAGTCGGCCGCGCCCAGGCCGGCGCGCCGGCCGAATACCAGCAGGTCCGACAGCGAGTTGCCGCCGAGACGGTTGGAGCCGTGCATACCGCCGGAGCACTCACCGGCGGCGAACAGTCCGGGGGTGGCGGCCGCGCCGGTGTCCGGGTCGACCTCGATCCCGCCCATGACGTAGTGGCAGGTCGGGCCGACCTCCATCTCGTCCTTGGTGATGTCGACCTCGGCCAGTTCCATGAACTGGTGGTACATCGACGGCAACCGGCGCTTGATCTCCTCGGGTGTCATCCGCGAGGCGATGTCGAGGTATACCCCGCCGTGCGGGGTGCCGCGACCGGCCTTGACCTCGGAGTTGATGGCGCGAGCCACCTCATCGCGGGGCAGCAGGTCAGGGGTGCGGCGCGCGGAGTCATTGTCCTTGAGCCACTGGTCGGCTTCTTCTTCGGTCTCGGCGTACTGCCCCTTGAAGACCGAGGGGATGTAGTCGAACATGAAGCGCTTGCCTTCGGAGTTCTTCAGAACTCCGCCGTCGCCGCGCACACCCTCGGTGACCAGGATGCCCTTCACCGACAGCGGCCAGACCATCCCGGTCGGGTGGAACTGGATGAACTCCATATTGATCAGGCCGGCACCGGCGCGCATCGCCAGGGCGTGGCCGTCGCCGGTGTACTCCCAGGAGTTCGAGGACACCTTGAACGACTTGCCGATACCGCCGGTGGCCAGCACGATGGCGGGGGCCTCGAACAGGATGAACTTGCCGGTCTCGCGCCAGTAGCCGAAGGCGCCGGCAATTTTCGAGTCCCCGCCCGACTTGTCCAGGATGAGTTCGGTGATCGCGCATTCGTGGAAGATCTTGATCCGGGCCTCGTAATCGCCCAGTTCGGCCTTGTCCTCCTGCTGCAGCGAGACGATCTTCTGCTGGAGGGTGCGGATGATCTCCAAGCCGGTGCGGTCGCCGACGTGCGCCAGGCGCGGGTAGGTGTGGCCGCCGAAGTTGCGCTGGCTGATCCGGCCGTCCTTGGTCCGGTCGAACAGCGCGCCGTAGGTCTCCAGCTCCCACACCCGGTCGGGGGCTTCCTGCGCGTGCAGTTCGGCCATCCGCCAGTTGTTGAGGAACTTGCCGCCACGCATGGTGTCGGCGAAGTGGACCTTCCAGTTGTCCTTGGGATTCGCGTTGCCCATCGCCGCCGCGCAGCCACCCTCGGCCATCACCGTGTGCGCCTTGCCGAACAGCGACTTGCACACCACGGCGACCTTCAGGCCGCGCTGCCGGGCTTCGATGACTGCGCGCAGACCCGAGCCGCCGGCACCGATCACGACGACGTCGTAGGAATGCCGTTCGACTTCAACCATGTACCTGTGTCCTCACTCAAACAATCGGGCCTGACTCAAACAATCAGGTCGGTAAAGCAATCGGGAATCGGCCGGTCAGCCGGCTCTCAGCCGATGAATCGCAGGTCGGAGATGGCACCACTGGCCACCAGCATGACGTAGAAGTCGGTCAGCATCAGCATGCCCAGAGTGATCCAGGCGAACAGCTTGTGGTGGACGTTGAGCTTGCTGATCTTCGTCCACATCCAGTACCGGACCGGGTGCTTGGAGAAGTGCTTGAGCCGTCCGCCCATGACATGCCGGCAGGAGTGGCACGAGATGGTGTAGATCCACAGCAGCACGACGTTGGTGACCAGGATGACGTTGCCGAGGCCGAGGCCGAAGCCGCCGGTCTTCTCCGAGTGGAAGGCGATGATCGCGTCGTAGGTGTTGATCACCGAGATGATGGCGGCGATGTAGAAGAAGTACCGGTGCAGGTTCTGCAGGATCAGCGGGAAGCGGGTCTCGCCGGTGTAGGTGGCGTGCGGTTCGGCCACCGCGCACGCGGTCGGGGCCTGCCAGACCGAGCGGTAGTAGGCGCCGCGGTAGTAGTAGCAGGTCAGCCGGAACAACAGCAGGAACGGCAGCGACAGCAGTGCGTACGGCAGCAATGACAGCGGTCCGGTGGCGGGCAGAATCTGCGGCCAGAAGTCACTCGCCTCCCCGCAGGCCTTGCTCAGGCAGGGCGAGTAGAACGGCGTGAGGTAGTGGTACTCCGGGACGAAGAAGTGGTCCCGCTGGAACGCCCGGACCGTCGCGTAGATGATGAACGCTGCGAACCCGAGATCGGACAGGATCGGTGACTTCAGCCAGTTATCGGTCCGCAGCGTGCGCTGTGGAATCTCGGCCCGCCCCGGGGAGAAAACGCCCGTATTGCGCCGGTTCGCGGTGGGTGCGCTCATATCCTCTGTGGTCCCCTTCACCTCAACTGCCCGAAGGGTACCGAGGTCACATCATGGCGACCAAACGGGGTCAGCGTCGGTTGTGGCCGCCGACACCCTCGTCGTCCACGTCACGCCAGAACTCGCGGTCGTACGGGGTGTCCGGAACCTGGATCTTCTCCCCGGTCCCCGGTTCCGGGTGTGACACCTGTTCCAACTCGGCGGCGTCCGCGTCGAGAAGTTCGAGGTCGCCGAGGATTCGCTCGGTGTCCAGCAGCACTCGGCGCATCGCGGGCGCATCGCCGTAACGATGTTGCAGCGACGTCACGCACCGGCGCAGGCTGCCCGCTAGATGGTGGAGTTCAGCGAGTTCGGCGGCTCTGGACATCGGACCTCCTGGGGGTTGGCGTGTGGAAGATCACACACCCGTTGCCTCCGATGTTAGGCCAGAGCGCGACGGCGGCGCGAGGGTGGCGCGGCGCGGCGCGGCGACCGCAGGGAAGATTCGCCCCCGGCCGGTCACGGTGATCGACACGGTGCGGCCGGGCGCCGGCGGTTCGGCGCCCCCGCCCAATCGGGCGGCGATGCGGCTGCCGTCCGGGAGTTCGACCCGCAGCAGCGAGTCGTGACCGTGGTAGGCGACCTCGCGGACCACCCCGGTGACGGCGGACGGACCCAGCACCAGCTGTTCAGGACCCAGCACCGGCTGTTCAGGACCCAGCACCGGCTGTTCAGGCCGAAGCACCAGCTGTTCAGGCCGAAGCACCAGGACCGCGGGGCTGCCCGGGCGCAGGTCCGGGCCCGGATGCACGGGGATCTCCCCGAGTGCGCAGTGCGCGGTGCCCTGCCCGGGGACCGCGGGAAGTTCGACCGCCTCGCCGACGAACCGCGCGACGTCCAGGTCGGCGGGAGCCTCGTACACCTGGACCGGAGTGCCGGACTGCACGATGCGTCCGGCCCGCATCACCGCCAGCAGATCGGCCGTCGACAGCGCCTCGTCCTGATCGTGGGTCACCAGGATGGCGGTCGCGCCCACCGCCTTCAGCAGGTCGCGCACCTCCGCACGCAACCGGCCGCGCAGTGCGGCGTCCAGCGAGCTGAACGGCTCGTCGAGCAGGACCAGGTCGGGGCCGGGCGCGAGCGCGCGGGCCAGGGCCACCCGTTGCTGCTGACCGCCGGACAGGTCTTGGGGCCGGGCCCTGGCGAAGTCGCGCAGGCCGACCAGGTCGAGCATCTCCTCGATCCGGGAGCCCGACCCGCGGGGCAGGCCGAATCCGACGTTGGCCCGCACATCGAGGTGCGGAAACAGTGCCCCCTCCTGCGGCACGATCCCGACCCGGCGCCGCTCCGGTGGCACGAACACCGGCGGCCGGCCGGGGCCGGCTGATGCGACGACCCGGTCCCCGAAGCGCACCGACCCGGCGGCCGGGGTGAGGAACCCGGCCAGCACCCGAAGCAGGGTGGTCTTGCCGGAGCCGCTGGCGCCGAGGACGGCGGCGAGGGCCCCGGACGGCACGTCGAGGTCGAGGTGGTCGAGTACCGCCGTCGCGCCGTAGCCGACGGTCACTCCGCGCACGGCTACCGCGGTCATGCGCTTCCCTCCGGGCTGCGGCTCATCGACCCCGTCCGGCTGATCGACCCCACCGGGTCGGGACCGATCGCGACCGACCGGCTGAGCAACCAGGCGGGTATCGCAGCCAGCGCCACCAGGGCCATCGCGTACGGCGCTGCGGACCCGTAGGCCGCCACCTCGGTTCGGCTCCACAGTTCGGTGGCCAGGGTGTCCATACCGGTCGGGCGCAGCATGAGGGTGGCGGGCAACTCTTTCATCGCCGTCAGCAGGACGATCAGGCCGCCCGCGGCGATCCCGGGCAGGGTCAGCGGCAGGGTGGTCTGGGCCCAGGCGCGCAGCGGTCCGCGGCCCAGCGTGCGGGCGGTCTGCTCAAGCACCGGCGGGACCGCGGCGGTGGCGCTGCGGGTGGCACCGATGGCCTTGGGGCCGAACAACACCGCGTAGGCGAAGGCGAGCACCGCCACCGTCTGGTAGGCCGCAGGGAGGATGGCCAGGGTGAGGAACACCAGCGACAATCCCACCACGACGCCGGGCAGTGCGTGGCCGGTGAACGCCAGCGTCTCGACCGCGCGAACCGCCGGGCTGCGGTAGCGGCCGGCCAGAATCCCGACGGGCAGTGCCAGCAGCACGGCCAGGGCCGCACCGGCCGCGGCGACGCCCAGCGAGGTCAGCGCGGCCGACGCCAACTCCGCAATGTCCAACGGGGTGCGGCTGCCCTCGATCATCCGCAGCGTCAGGGATACCAGCGGCACCCCCAACGCGGCCGCGATCAACGCACTCAGCCAGCACACCGCACCGGCCCGCGCGGCGCCGCCGATCGGCACCGGAACATTGTCGCGGGGGCTTCCGGATCCGGCCCGCCAGCGCCGGGCCTGGCCGCGGACCCGATGTTCGGCGGTGAGGAGAGCCACGGCCAGCGCGACCAGCACCAGGGCCAGGACAGTGGCTCCGATCCGGTCGAAACTCGCTCGGTAGGACGAGTAGATGACGCGGGTGAAGGCATCAACGCGCATCAGTGCTACGGCACCGAAATCGGACAGCACGTACAGCGCGACCAGTAGTGCCCCTCCCGCCGCGGCCGGCCAGACCTGCGGGAGCGTGGCGGTGGTGAAGGCGCGCACCGGTCCGCGGCCGAGCGTGCGGGCGACCTCCTCGAAGGCCGGATCGGCGGCCCGCAATGCCGCGGACACCGGCAGCACCACGTAGGGGAAGGACACCAGGGTGAGCAGCAGTGCCGCGGCCCAGAACCCGTTCATCGCGGGGAACTGCGCCAGCCATGCGTAGGCGGCGACGTAGGACGGCACCGCCAGTGGCAGGGCCAGTAGCGCCAGCCAGGCTGCCTGCCCGGGCAGGTCGGTCCGGGCGACCAGCCAGGCGGTGGGCACGCCGATCAGCAGACAGGCCGTTGCCACCACCGCCACCAGCGCCACCGATGTCCCTACGGTTTCCAGGGTGCGCGGCCGCAGCAGCATGTCCGCGGTCCGCTGCCAGCCGGCGTCACCGGCCCGCACGGCGAGGTACAGCAACGGGACGAGCGAGAGCAGAGCGCTTACCCCCGCGGCGGCGAACAGCGCCCGGGGCGGAGCCGAGGCGGCCCGCCGGCCCACCACTCGTGCCAGGGCCATTCTCACAGCAGTCCGACGTCCTCCAGCATTGCCAGGGTGGCCGGCAGGCTGTCCAGGTCGGCCAGTGGAACATCGGGCCCCCGCAGCGATGTCAGCGGTGGGAGGCCATCGGCCACAGGGACATTCGGCACCAGCGGGTACTCATAGGTGTTGGTGACGAACCACCGCTGGGTTTCCGGGGCGAGCAGCCACTCGACGAACGTCGCGGACTGCGCGTCATCGCCGGCGGACTTCAGCACACCGATGCCGGCGACGTTGACGAGGCTGCCCGGGTCGCCCGGTTTGGTGAAGGCGATTTTGGCACGCATCCCCGCGGCGCCCACCTCGGCGGCCTTCTCGTACCAGTAGTAGTGGTTGATCAGGCCGAGTTTCACCTGGCCGGCGTCGACCGCGTCGAGGATCAGGCCGTTCTTCTCGAACCGCTGTGCGTCATTGCGCACCAGACCCTCGAGCCAACGGCGGGTCACGTCGTCACCGTCGGCGACCCGCATGGCGGTGACGAAGGCCTGGAAGGACGCGTTGGTCGGGGCGATCGCCACCTGTCCGCGCCACCGTGGGTCGGTCAGTTCCATGACGGACTGCGGTACGTCGGCGGTCGGCACCTGCTGGGGGTCGTAGGCGATGACCCGGGCGCGGCCGGTGACCCCGGTCCAGGTGCCGTCCGGCGCCCGATAGTCGGCGGGCACCGCTGTCGACGCCCCCGCGGGCAGTGGCGCGAACAGGCCGGCCGCCTCGACCGCGCCGAGTGCGCCGGCGTCCTGCGCGAAGAACACCTGCGCGGGACTGCCGGCGCCCTCCTCGAGGATCTGAGCTGCCAGTTCGGCGGTGTCGCCGTACCGGGCCTCGACCTTGATCCCGGTTTGCTCGGTGAACTGCCGGAAGAGTGGGCCGACCAACTGTTCGGACCGGCCGGAGTAGACCGTCAGCGACGGCATGGCCTCTTCGCCCCGGTTGCAGGCGGCGACCAGGGGAAGTGCCAGCAGAACAGCCAGGACGGCTGCGGCCGGCGTGCGGAAACGAGTGGGTGCGGGCCGACGCCACCGCATGGCAACTCCTTAGGTAGACCTAACTGAGGGTAGGCTGACCGTTCCAGACGATCCGGGAGGGTGTCAAGTCCGGTGGCCGGCCCGCCGGGCCTACCAAACGTCGCCGTCGCGCCAGTCGCAGGCCAGGTCCGAGCCGGGGTCGAGTTCGAGCGCCACCGGCAGCACGAAGATCGATCCGTCGTTGCCGGGCGTGCGGACCGGCCCGGTCGGGGACAGCACGGAGGTCGGGCCGCGCCAGTGCAGCCAGCCACGTGGCCGGTACAGCCTTTCGCCGGCAGAGGTTGCGCCCCGAACGGGGCCCGATGAGCGCCCGCCCCGAACGGGGCCCGATGCGCTCAGCGCGCCGATCTGATACGCGCCGCGGATCACCTGCTCAAGGGCGTCCATCACTGCGTGCCCCAACCCCTGACCGCGCCAATCCTCGTGTACCGCAACGCCTTCTACGTACCCGCAGCGCAGCGCCGCGCCGCCGTAGAGCAGCCGGCGCTGGATCACCGCACCGTGGGCGATCAGGACCCCGCGGTGCATGATCAGGGCGTGCATCCCGCCCAGGGTGTGGTCCCAGTCGGCCTCGGTGAAGCCGGTCCCGGACGTGCCCTCGGTGGCGGTATCGGAATCAGGGGCGGTATCGGCAAAGGCCTGGTTCAGCAGCCGGCGGGCGCTGTGCACCGATTCGGCGTCCAGGTCGCTGGTGTGGATCAGCCGGGCGGTATGCACGTGCATGTTCACTCCCAAAGGCCTACCAGGATCGCCGGACCTGCGCGCCGATACCGGATTCGGCCCAGCTCAGCCGCACCGACTGGCCCGGACGGACCTGGGCCAGATCGTCGGTGTCGGCGTCGATGACCACCCCGATCACCGGGTAGCCACCGGTAACCGGATGGTCCGGCCCGAGAATCACCGGCATCCCGGCCGGCGGAATCTGGATGGTCCCGCGCACGGTGCCTTCGCTGGGCAGTTGACGTTCCGGCCGGCACTGGATCAGCGGTGCGCCGACCAGGCGCACGCCTATCCTGTCGCTGCGGTCGGAGGCGACCCAGTCGGTGCGGACCAGGGCCTCCGGGTCGGTGAACCAGTCCCACCGTGGACCGGGAACGACCCGAAGCGGTACGGGTCCGTGCCCGAGGCGGGCGACGGGGGCCACGTCGATGTGCGGGAATGTCGTCGCCGGACTGCCCACCGGGAGCAGGTCTCCGGCTGCCAGCGGAGCCGGTCCCAGCCGGGCCAGGGTGTCATAGCTGCGCGAGCCGAGTACAGCGGTTGCGGCGAACCCGCCGCGCACCGCCAGGTAGCTGCGCAGTCCCGCTGGCGGGCTGTGCAGGGTGATGACCTGGCCGTCGCGGATCCGCGCGACGCTGTTGTGGCCCAGCGTGATTCCGTCGGCGTCCGGCACGGCGTCGGCTCCGGTGACCGCGATGACGACGTCACCGCCGCGAACCCGTGCGGTGAACCCGCCCAGAGTCACTTCGATGGTCGCCGCCGAGTCCGGATTGGCGACCAGTCGGTTGGCCAGGCTGTGAGACCGCCGGTCGGCGGCTCCGGACTCGGTGACGCCGAGGTGGGCCAGACCGGGCCGGCCGAGGTCCTGCACGGTGGCCAGCGGTCCGGGGATGAGCACCTCCAGGGCGGTCACGGTCGGCCCGGCCGCCGCCGGGCGGTCACGATCGGCCCGGACGGTGCCGGGTGGTGGCCCGGAAGCGCACCGTCGTGCCCGGACGCAGCAGTGCGGGGACGTCCCGGCTGGCGTCCCACAGTGCCGCGTCGGTCCGGCCGATGAGCTGCCAGCCGCCGGGGGACTCCCGCGGATACACCCCGCTGAACTCCCCGGCGAGGGCGACCGAACCGGACGGAACGCGGGTCCGGGGAGCGTCCCGGCGAGGCACCCACAACCGCGGGTCGCCATCGACGAGGTAGGCGAACCCCGGTGCGAAGCCGACGAAGCCGGCCCGCCAGGGTGTGCCGGTGTGGGCTTCGACGACCTCCCCGGGTGTCATCCCGAGGATCTCGGCCACCTCGGCGAGATCGGCCCCGTCGTACACCACGTCGATCACCACCTCAAGCCCGGCATCAGCGGGTGTGCTCCGATCCTCCGATCCTCCGAGGGCTGCGAGGCGGTCACGCATCACCGTCTGCAGGCCGGTGGCGCGCAGGCGAACCAGCACGGTTCGCGCCCCGGGGACGATGTCGGACACCTCGGGCAGATCCGCCGCCCGTAGGGCGTGGCCGACGGCGATCACCTCAGCGGCGTCGGTGCATTCGATGAGCAGCGCCCGGTCGCCGTACTCGTGGATGGTCGCGGCGGCGGGCATCACGCGAGGGCGGTGTAGCTGGGCTCGCGTCGTTTGACGTAACCGATCACCCGGTAGGTGACCGGCAGCATGACCACTTCGACGGCGGTCTTGTAGACCCAGCCCAGCGCCGTGTAGACCACGAAGTCCCGTGCGCTGCTGATCCCGATGGCGGAGGCGGCGATCGCGCAGAACACCAGGGTGTCACCCAACTGGCCGGCGAAGGTCGAGCCGACCAACCGGGCCCACAGATGCCGCTCCCTGGTGCGGGCCTTGATCTTCACCACCGCCCAGGCGTTGATGGTTTGGCCCACGATGAAACCGGCCATTCCCGCGACGATCAGTTGCGTGTAGGCACCGACCACGTTGGCCAGGTGCTCCTGATTCGGATAGAAGTCCGCTGCCGGGAGGTAGACGGTCACCCACAGGGCAAGCGCGGCAACACCATTCATCACGAATCCGGTCAGAATCGCGCGCCGGGCCGCCCGGAACCCATACACCTCGGCCAGCACGTCGCCGATGACGTAGGTGATCGGGAAGACGATGAACCCGCCGTCGGTGATGATCGGCCCGAACGCCACCCCCTTGGTTGCGGCGATATTGGAGATGATCACCAGGGAGGTGAAGATGGCGACCAACACCGGGTAATAGGCGCTGCCGACCCGCGCGTATCCGGGGGTGGGCGCGTCCTGTGCTGCAATGGCGGTCGTCACGGTTCAAATCCAAGCACGTCAATCCAAACGCGCAACCGAGTCGCCCACCCGGATCATCCCCGAGGTCGGCACCCGCGTGGCAAGGTGAGCGCGTGACTGATCTCGCGCCGCCCGCACCGCGCCCGGCTCACCCCACCCGGTTCGGGCATCCGATCGGCCTGGTGAACCTCTTCGGAGTCGAACTCTGGGAGCGGTTCTCGTTCTACGGGATGCTCACCATCCTCGGGTACTACCTGTACTACTCGATGGGCGACGGCGGGCTGGGCCTGCCCAAGGCGACCGCGACCGGGATCGTCGGCGCCTACGGCGGACTGGTCTACCTGTCCACCGTGCTCGGTGGCTGGATGGCGGACCGGGTGCTCGGTATGGAGCGCACCGTCTTCTACGGCGGCGTCGTGGTGATGTGCGGCCACATCTCGTTGGCGATCCTGCCCGGACTGACCGGGGTGGCGGTCGGTCTGGTGCTGATCGCCCTCGGCGCCGGGGCGCTGAAGGCCAACGCCTCCTCGCTGCTGGGAACGCTCTACGACCAGGGCGACCCACGCCGTGACGGTGGGTTCACGCTGTTCTATCTCGGGATCAATCTCGGGGCCTTCGCCGGTCCGCTCATCACCGGTCTGCTGCAGACCAGCCTCGGCTTCCACTACGGCTTCGGTGCCGCCGCGGTCGGGATGGCTCTCGGCCTGACCCAGTACGTCGTATTCCGCCGCAATCTCGGTGAGCACGGCCGCACCGTCCCGCATCCGTTGTCCGGCAATGCCTTGTGGCGATCCGCCGCGGTGGCTGCCGCCGTTGTCGCCGTCGTCGTCGTCGGCTTCGTCACCGGACTGGTCACGTTGGCCAACCTCTCCCAGGTGACCACCCTGATCATCGTGCTCGCCTCGGTCGGCTACTTCGCCGTCATGCTGACCAGCCCCCGCGTCGAGAAGGGTGAACGCACCAGGGTCCGGGCGTTCATCCCGCTGTTCATCGCCAACGCGGTGTTCTGGTCGCTGTTCCAGCAGATCTTCACTGTGCTGGCGGTCTACTCCGACGAGCGGATCAACTGGACGGTGTTCGGTTGGACCGCACCGTCGAGTTGGATCGGGTCGATGGAGCCGGTCTGGATCATCCTGCTCTCGCCGGTCTTCGCGGTGCTGTGGACGAAGCTGGGCCGCCGCGCTCCCACCACGCCGCGCAAGTTCGCCTACGGGGTGATCGGGATGGGCCTGGCCTTCCTGCTGTTCCTGCCGTTGGCGGGCGGCGAGGGTCGGACGGTTCCGGTGCTGGCGGTGGCGGCGATCCTGGCCGCGTTCGCGGTCTCCGAATTGCTGCTGTCACCGATCGGGCTGTCGGTGACAACGCAGTTGGCGCCCAATGCTTTTCGCGCCCAGATGATGGCGCTCTACTTCTTCTCGGTGGGCCTGGGTACGGCGCTGTCCGGGGTGCTGTCGCGCTACTACTCCGCCGAGCACGAGGTCGCCTATTTCGGCATCATCGGCGCCGTCGCGGTGGCCGTGGGTGTCGCGGTGTGGTTGATCGCGCCCCGGATCAGCGCGCTGATGGACGGGGTGCACTGAGCGCCGTCTAGAACCCCGCTCCGCCGCGCAGGTAGACCGTGGTGGTGTGGGTGAAGAACTCCCGTGCGGCGCTGCCCTGCTCCTTGGGTCCCAGCCCGCTGCGCTTGGTCCCGCCGAACGGAACATGCGGGTCGGCGCCCGCCGACTCGGAGTTGACGTGCAAGACGCCGACGTCGAGGTGTTCCATCGCCTGCAACGCCCGGGTGAGGTCCTGGGTGAACACCGCTGCGGACAGGCCGAACTCGCTGTCGTTGGCCAGATCGAACGCCTGGTCGGCATCGGCGGCCCGGCGCACTGCCAGCACCGGGCCGAACAGTTCCTCATTCCACACGTCGGCGTCGCCGGTCAGTTCCAGCACCGTCGGCGCGATGAAGAACCCCTCGGCCAGTGGCCCGTCGCTGTAGGCGCCGCCGCCGGCCAGCACCTCGCAGCCCTGGGTGACCGCCGTTCGGATGCCGGCGGTGATCCCGGACTGGGCGGTGCCGCTGACGACCGGGCCCATCTCGGTGCCGTCGTCGATCGGGTCGCCCACCCGCAGGGCGTTCGCCCGTGCGAGGAGCGCGTCGAGGAACCGGTCGGCGATTCCCTCGGTGACCACCAATCGGGATGTCGCGGTGCACTTCTGGCCGCTGCTGCGAAAGGCGCCGAGCAGCACCTGATCCACCGCCAGGTCGAAATCGGCATCGTCGAGAACGACCGAGGCGTTCTTGCCGCCCATCTCGGCCTGCACCGGTACGCCCCGACCGCCGGCGGCGGCGGCGATCCGCAGACCCACCCCGGTGGACCCGGTGAAGGTGATCGCGTCGACGCCGGGGGAGTGCACCAGTGCGTCGCCCACCGCTGAGTCGCCGATGACCAGATTGAGCACGCCGGCCGGCAGACCGGCCTCGTGGAGAGCGCCGGCCAGGCGCATCGCCAGCAGGGGTACCGTGCTGGCCGGTTTCCACACCACCGTGTTGCCGTAGATCAGTGCGGGCGCGATCTTCCATGCCGGGATCGCGATCGGGAAGTTGAACGGGCTGATCACCCCGACGACGCCGACCGGTTTGCGGGTCACCAGAATCCGCTCGCCGGCGCGGGGGGAGGCGTACACCTCGCCGGCCACCCGGTCGCCCTCGCCGGCGTAATAGCGCAGGATCTGTGCGGCGCGACGCACCTCGCCGACGCCCTCCGCGCGGGTCTTGCCCTCTTCGGTGGCGAGTTCCAGACCCCACTGATCGGCATGCCGGTCGATGACCGCGGCCGCCGCGGCGAGCACCGCGCCGCGGGTGTGCATCGGCGTGCCCGCCCAGCCCGGACGTGCGGCGCGGGCGGCGGCGACGGCATCCGCGACGTCGGCGGCGACAGCCGAAACACCTTCGGCAACAAGCTCATCGGGCCGGGTCGGGTTGGCGCTTCGCAGCACGGCTCCAGTACCGGTCAGCCACTGTCCGTCGATCAGGTGGCGCAGGCCGACGGGCGTCACCGGAATGCGGCGTGACCGGTGAGCGCCCGGCCGATGGACAGCAGGTGCATTTCCGAGGTGCCCTCGTAGGTCAATACCGACTCCAGGTTGTTGGCGTGCCGCAACGGGGAGTACTCGAGGGTGATCCCGCTGCCGCCGAGCAGGGTGCGGCACTCCCGGGCGATGGCGATCGCCTCCCGGACGTTGTTGAGCTTGCCCAGGCTGACCTGCTCGGGGCGCACACCCTCGGCGTCCTTGATCCGGCCGAGATGGATGGCCAGCAGCACGCCCTTGCCGAGTTCCAATGTCATGTTCGCCAGCTTCTCCTGGGACAGCTGGAAACTGGACAGCGGTCGGTCGAACACATCACGGTCCTGGGTGTAGGCGATGGTCGTCTCCAGCGCATCACGGGCGGCGCCCATCGCGCCGAACACTATTCCGAACCGGGCCTCGTTCAGGCAGGACAGCGGTGCGCCGAGTCCCCGCGCCTCGGGCAGTTGCGCCGACGCCGGCAACCGGACGTTGTCGAGCACCAACTCCGAGGTCACCGAAGCCCGCAGAGAGAGCTTGCGGTGTATGACGTTGGCGGAGAAACCGGGGGTGTCGGTGGGGATCAGGAATCCCCGGACACCATCGTCGGTCTGGGCCCAGACGGTCGCGACGTCGGCCAGGTTGCCGTTGGTGATCCACATCTTGGTGCCGTTGAGCACCCAGTCGGACCCATCACGACGGGCGCGGGTGCGCATTCCGGCCGGGTTGGAGCCGAAATCGGCCTCGGTGAGGCCGAAGCACCCGATGGCGTCCCCGGCGGCGAGCCGTGGCAGCCACTCCTGCTTCTGCTCCTCCGAGCCGTAGCGGTAGATGGAGAACATCGACAGCGAACCCTGTACCGAGACGAAACTGCGGAACCCGCTGTCGCCGGCCTCGAGTTCCATACAGGCCAGTCCGTAGGACACGGCGTTGGTGCCCGCGCAGCCGTAGCCCTCGAGGTGCATGCCCATCACCCCGAGGTCGCCGAACTCCTTGGCGAGCTCCTTGGGCAGGGTGGCCGATTCGAACCAGCCCTCGATGTGCGGCCGCAGTCGGGTGTCAACGAACTTACGGACGGTACCGGCGATATCGCGTTCGTCCTCATCGAGCAGCCGGTCGATGCCGAAAAGTTCGAGTGGTGCGTAGACACGAGATCCAGCGGTGTCCGACTTGGGCGCGGCGAGGGTGGTCATTGAGATCCGATCACGAGGTGGGGGGACGCTCTGGAATCCATGCTAGTCCCAGGTCGTCGCTAGTCCCAGGTCGTCGCCAGTCCCAGGTCGTCGCCTGTCAAAGGTCGTCGCCTGTCAAAGGTCGTCGCCTGTCAAAGGTCGTCGCCAGTCAAAGGTCACAGCCGCGTGGGCTCAGTCGCCGCCCGACCGCCGGGCGCGGTAGGGCCACGGCTCGTTGCGTTCCGGGATCGAGGTGGCGCGAATCTCCTTGAGCCGCATCCGCAGGTGGGCGCGCAGGTCGTGCAGGTCCGGATCGTGCCACCGATTCCGGGACTCGGCCGGATCGATGCTCAGGTCGTACAGCTCCCACTGGTCGTCCAGTGGGCTGCACCGGTACACCTCACCACCCGGGCCGTTCGCGGCCAGGTGCCGAACCCCCGGTTCGGTCCAGGTCGAGGGGTCATCGAAGCTGCGCACCAGCTTCCACAGGTGTCCGGCACCGTCCCGGGCGTCGCTGATCCCGCTGACGGTCTCGTCGACCCGCAGCACCATGCCCTCGAAGTTTGCGGCGGTATGTGCGGGGAGCCGGATACGCAGCCCCGCCGGGGGATTCTCGGTCCGCTTCAGCATCCGGCCGAGACCGGAGGCGCCCGAGTCGCCTTCCAGCACGTTGTCCCGGGTCATCAGGTACACCGGCCGGTCCTGATCAGCGTCGGCGCCGTCGAGGATCGGCGTCAGGTCGCGGCCGGGCAACGGGTGCACTTCGGAGAACGACTCCCGCAGTTTCTCTGCCGCGGTGGCGACGTCCACCCCGGCCGCTCCGAGCAGCGTCGGGACCAGGTCGACGTGCGAGGTCGGTGCATCCACTGTGCGGGGTCCGGTCGCCGCCGCGCCGATGCGGGCGATGGCGAACGGGACCCGAGTGGCTTCGTCGTAGAGGTTGAACCATTTCTGGTGCAGGCCGCCGTGCGCGCCCAGCAGATCCCCGTGGTCGGAGGTGCGTACCAGGACGGCGTTCTCCGAGCCGTTCTCGGTGACGGCCCGGCGGACCCGGTCCAGCGGTCCGTCGACCTCGGCGTGCAAGCGGTAGTACATGTCCCGGTAGCGCTGGCTGTTGCGCTTGTAGACCTGTTCGATCGCCGCACCCGGGCCGTAGCCGGAGTAGTACGTCTCCCGGAACGCGATCTGGGCGGCGGGTTTGTCGCGCAGGTCTTCTCCGGCGGTCGGTGCCGGTGGGACGTGCGGGGGGTCCAGCGGTGACGGTGTGACGGGGCTGCGCACGGCCCAGGCCGGGAACAGCACGATGTCGTGCGGGTTGACGAAGCTGGCGACCAGCAGAAAGGGCCGCAGCGCGGCCGGGTCACCGGCCCGCCGGCGGGCATAGCGGTCTTCCAACCAGGCCACCACCCGGTCGGCGATCAGCGGATCCCGCCGCAGTCCGCAGTTGGCCAACCCGGCACCGTGCGGTTCCGGGCCGACCCAACCGGAGAACCCGTACGGCGCCAGTGGGTCGGCGTCGAGGTAACGCCGCACCGCGGCGGGGTCGACGACACCGTCAGCGTCGTTGGTGGCCAGGATCTCCCCGGTGGCCGGATCCTCGAGGTCGGCGTGGGAGATGTGCCATTTGCCGTCGTAGTGGGTGTCATAACCGGCGGCGCGGAACCAGTTGCCCAGGGTGGGGACCTCACCGGGGCGCAGCCAGCGCATCCGGGAGTCGTCGTAGGACTTGCCGATTCCGTCGGTCTGTGTGACACCGTGCAGATCCGGGTAGTGGCCGGTGAAGATGGTCGGCCGGCTGGGCACGCAGGCCAGCGAGCCGGTGTAGTGCCGGGTGAAGCTGACCCCGTGTTCGTCGAACCAGCGCCGCCCGGTCAGGATGCGATTCCGCCAGGCCAGCACATCGTCGGCCTCGTACGGTGGGATCGCACGTTCCTCGTCGGTCATGATGACGACGATGTCGGGGCGGTCAGACACGGCTGCTCTCCACTCGTTGGGCCAGCCCGTCGAGCATGGCGTCGGATTGTTTGGCCATCGCCCGGCACACCACGCGCTCGGCCGCCCGGGCCACCGGGTTATCTGCGATCTGCACCGTGCTGGTGAGCATCACCAGGGTCGCCGGGCCGGAGGTGGCGATTACCCACCGGTTGGACATCCCGCCCAGTCGGCGGGGTAGACCCTCGATCGCATAGGCCAGGACGTTGGGTGGCGACCACTCGGTGATCCGCTCCACCAGGGTGTTCCGGCCGATCTGCACCCGCCGGGTGGTTCCGGCCGCGGCTACGCCGCCGGTGTGCTCGAGCAGGCAGGAGTGGTCGACGTTCGGGGCCCACGAACTGATGGCACCGAAATCGCTGAGCACCTCCCACACCGCACTCACCGGGGCCGAGAAGGTCCTCGAACGGGTGATGGAGGTCACTGGCCCAGGATAGGGTCCGCCGCCATCGGATGCGGATGTTGGTATGTCCGCGCCGGTCAGCTGGGTCACTATAGGGTTGAGGGATGCCCAATCTCTCGGATTTGCGTGCGCAGGCGCTGGCGTTGGTCTCCCAGATCGCCGAGCGCGGTTCGGCCGAACTGCACTACCTGCAGAAGATGATCTCCTCCGGCGCGTTCGGCCTGGAGCCGCCGCAGAATTACGCCGCGTTGGTCGCCGATATCCGGCGCTGGGGCGAGGTCGGCATGATTCCCGCGCTCAATGCCCGGCGGACGCCGCACCGGACGGCCCTCATCGACGATGAGGGTTCGATGACCTTCCGCGAGCTCGACGAGGCCAGCCACGCGGTCGCCAACGGCCTGCTCGCGATGGGCGTCAAGGGCGGTGACGGGGTGGCGATCCTGGCCCGCAACCACCGCTGGTTCCTGATCGCCAACTACGCCGCCGCCCGGGTGGGCGCCCGCACCATCCTGCTCAACACCGAATTCTCCGGGCCGCAGATCCGTGACGTCGCCGCGCGGGAAGGCGGCAAGGTCATCATTTACGACGACGAGTACACCGACGCGGTCAAGTTGGCCGAAGCCCCGCTGGGCAAACTGCGTGCGCTGGGCAGCAACCCCGACACGAACACCCCCTCGGGCAGCACCGACGAGACCCTGGCCGAGTTGATCGCCCGCAGCAGCAAGGCGCCGGCTCCCAAGGCCACCAAACGCTCGTCGATCGTCATCCTGACCAGCGGCACCACCGGGACCCCCAAGGGCGCCAATCGGCACGCACCGCCCACCCTTGCCCCGATCGGCGGGGTGCTCTCGCACGTCCCGTTCAAGGCCAATGAGGTCACGTCGTTGCCGTCGCCGATGTTCCATGCCCTGGGCTACCTGCACGCCACCATCGCGATGACGCTGGGCTCGACGCTGGTCCTGCACCGGCGGTTCCGGCCGCAGACCGTGCTCGAGGACGTCGCCAAGCACAAGGTGACCGCCATCGTGGTGGTGCCGGTGATGCTGTCCCGAATGATCGACGCGCTCGAGAAGATGGAACCTCGCCCGGACCTGTCCTCGTTGCGGATCATCTTCGTCTCCGGGTCGCAGTTGGGGGCCGAGTTGGCCACCCGCGCGATGAAGGAGATCGGGCCGGTCGTCTACAACCTGTACGGCTCCACCGAGATCGCGTTCGTCTCCATCGCCCGGCCGCA
>Ga0116183_1000823_pt1 | contig 36166 bp, 32 predicted proteins | sample AD_UKC078_MetaG_FD_89753 | JGI IMG/M metagenome (GOLD analysis project Ga0116183, IMG submission 89753) | Active sludge microbial communities of municipal wastewater-treating anaerobic digesters from USA - AD_UKC078_MetaG | ecosystem: Engineered > Bioreactor > Anaerobic > Digestate | place: USA...
GCCTGCTGCAGCTGAACAGCTCCGGCGTGCCCGCGGACTGCCTGACGCTTCGGGACAGCCACCCGGGCCTGGTGCTGTGCAGCACCAGCGGTGCCTTCGGGCAGGCCATATCCGAGCACATGGCGGCCGCCCTCTTGATGCTGATGAAGCGCCTGCACACCTACCGCGACGCCATGAAGCAGGGCGCCTGGCAGTCCCTGGGCAAGGTGGTCTCCCCCCGCGGGATGCAGGTGCTGGCGGTGGGCGCGGGCAGCATCGGCACGGCTTTCGCGCGGCTGATGCAGGCGCTGGGCAGCTATACCGTCGGCGTGCGGCGCACCCCCGGCGGCGCCATGGACGGCTTTGATGAGATGCACACCTTTGAGCGGCTGGACGCGCTGCTGCCCCGGGCGGACGTGGTGGCGCTGTCGCTGCCCGAGACGGCCCAGACCGTCGACCTGATGGACGCGCGTCGCTTTTCCCTTCTGAAGGAGGGCAGCTATTTCATCAACGTGGGCCGCGGCAGCGCGGTGGACCAGGAGGCGCTGCTGGAGGCGCTCAGCAGCGGCAGGCTGGCCGGCGCGTCCATTGACGTGACCACGCCCGAGCCGCTGCCCGCGGACCATCCCCTCTGGCGGCAAAAGAACCTGCTGCTGACGCCGCACATCTCCGGCTTTTACCATCTCAGGGCCACGCATGACGCGATCGTGGACATCGCCTGCCGCAACCTGGCCGCCTTCCCGGATGGCCCCTTTATCGCCCGGGTGGACTATGACACCGGCTACCGGGCGCGGTAAAGAAGCAAAGCGCCTGTGCGATCAGACCTTATTGTCACTCCGCCACAAAACCTCGAAACAAACTGGAACGGTACAATAATCAAAAAGCATAGTATAAAGCTGTCGTACAAAAAGGGGCTGCCGCGGTTGCGGCAGCCCAGAGATTATAGGGGCAGAGAATTACCCGCAGGCTGAAGGCTTATTTGCCGCTGTAGGGCACCGCCTTTACCTTGCTAAACATCCAATCCTGCAGGGCAGCGTTCTCAGTAGCCGCCATCCAGGACCAGTGGGCACTGGGGATGACGGTGCCGGGCAGGTAGGTTACAAAGGCCCACATGGCTTCTTCCTTGGCCATGGCATCGATGACAGGCTGCAGGTCCATTGCGGCCTCCTCACCGCGCAGATAGCCATTGCGGCCGTTCTCAGAGAGGAAAGCGACAGCCTTGTAGCCAAGGCTCGTTACCAACTCGTAGTTCTGGACCATTCTCTCATTGGCGGTGCCGCCGCCGTCGGCAGCGCCCGTGATCACGATGATGGGAATGTCCTTGTAGGCAGCCAGCCTGGCTTCATCTTCGCTCAGGTTGGCGTTGGCGATCACAACAGAAGCCGCGATCATCTCGGGATAGGCGAACATCAGGCTCTTGGAGCCGCCGCCGCCCATGGAGCAGCCGCTGACATAGATGCGGGCTGCGTCGATATTGTACTTCTCGATGAGCTCCAGCACGATGGTGTTGATGTTGTCGATCGCCGGTCCATCCCAGCCGCTGTGCCCCTGGGGCGCCAGCACGAAGGCGGGGTTGCGCTTTTGCGCCGCCGGGGTGATGTAGTTCAGCGCGCTGCGGTTGGCGGACAGCTGGGTGAAGTTGTTGGTGCCGCGCTCACCGCCGCCATGCAGCCAGATGAACAGCGGCAGGGACTTGCCTTCCCAGCCTTCCGGGATGTACAGCTGGTAGTCTGTCTTGTAGCCGTCGGCATTCGTGACAGAGCCTGCAATAAAATCGTCTATCTCTACATGGATGTACCCCTTGGCATCAAACATCATCTGACGGGAAGTGAACTGCACATTGAGCGTCAGATCCCGCAGGGTGTTGGAGCCGGAGAAGTACTGCAGCGTGTTGGTCAGGCCTGCGCCAATGCCCTGGGGCTCGTCAAAAATGATGAACACATACTTGCCCCTGAGCTCAGCATGGCCGGGTTTGCCGGAGTTGTTCATGTACACCTGCACGATGCTGTAGCCATTGACTCCGAAGTCCGCGGGCAGCAGCGCGCCGCTGTCCCACTCACCGGCAAACTCCAGGCGTACGCCATAGACAGCCTGGCCTTCATCGAGAACCTTGGTCAGAATCTTGGCATCCGTGAACACCGGGTCAGGTACGGGTGTGGCGGTTGGGGCTGGCGCTTCCGCGATGGCGGTCAGGCTGAACAGCATCATAGCGCACAGCAGGATTGCGAACAGTTTTTTCATGGTTATCTCCTTTCATGAATTGGGGTACACACGATCGACGGAGTATTTGTGTGCTGTCCGGTCGATCATCAGGGTGAGGTATGGGTCGGTCGGTACGCCACTCGCCGCTTGCACGGCTGTGGTTGATACACCCCCGTGGCGCGCACGTCGCGCTTCGTGCTCCCCACGCGGTCTATCCTTATCCGGCTTTGCCAGTACCCGGGTGTCAGCTGCCATCCCAAGGCCTGAGCCATGGCCGGCTTCGGTTGCGCTTACCTGGCAGGCGTGTAGGGCGTGTCGAGCTGTTGGTCAAACAGCCAGTCGCGAATGGCATCATTGTTATATGTCGCCATCCAGGACCAGTGCGAGGAAGGCACCACCGTGCCCTTCAGGTAATGGGTCAGCAGCACATTGGCTCCCTCCGCAATCTGCTCCCTGGCCAGCAAATCGGCTTGGTACCCGCGGGCAAAACCATTCCAGGCCTGGTCATCCACCCGACGGATCACTTTGGCGCCCAGCTTTTCCAGCTGGTCGATCACACCGCCCATGTTGGTGATGCGCTCCTCCGTTTCGTCAGCGGCCAACAGCAGCCAGATGGCTTTCTCCGTCAGGGGCTGGAGCTGCTCGTCCGTGTAAATATCGCAGGACGCGACTACCAGCATGGCGGCAAACATATCCGGATAGGCGATATTCATCGCGAATGTGCCGCGGCCGCCCATGGAAAGCCCTGTGCAGTACATGCGCGAGCCGTCGATGGCATAGTCTTCCATCAGGCCGTCTATCGCCAGTTTCAGGTTTTTAAGGATATAGGAGGCCTCAAAGAACGGCTGTTCTTTCGTGCCTGAGTTCATGGCCCAGCCATGGGACGCCTCATTGGTCTTCTGAGCCGCCAGAACAAAGCAGGGATGCTTCGCCTGTGCCCGGGCGTTGGCAAACTCCAGCGCGCTGGGGTTGCCCAGGATTTGAGAGATGTTGTTAGTGCCGCTCTCGCCGGCGCCATGCAGGAAGAGAACCAGCGGCAGCGGCTCCTGGCTTTCGGCCCTGATATCATATCCTTCCGGGATAAAGAGCCGGTAGCTTACCGTGGTGCCATCCTCCGGGTTGGTGAAGGTGATGGGCAGAAAGTCATCCACCAGGACGTTGATCGTTCCGGTATTGGTGAAGCCACTGGCGTTCACGACCCGCTCATCAGCCAGGGTGACGTTGGCATTTTGCCGAATATCCAGATGGACTTCGCGCAGGTGATTGATGCCTCCCGTATACTGCAGGGTCTTGCCCATGCTGTAGCCGGGGATGGTGCTGTAAGCCAGCTTCAGGAATACATACTTGCCCCGGGCCTGCGCGTCGTCAGGCGTCCCGGAATCATTGGTGTATACGCCAATGACGCTGTAACCGCTGACTGCGTAGGTGGAGATGGATACCGTCCCCGCGACCACCTGGCCCGGGTACTCGATGCGAACCCCGGTCACGGTTTGCCCCTCGGGCAGTGTCTCCGCGATCGCCTTCGCTTCCACGATGGCGAGAGGCTCTTCAGCAAGGGTCGGCCAGAGGATGCCGGTCATGAGCATGGCAATAGACAATGCAAGAGATAGAAAGAACTTTCCAGGACACTTTTTCATGTTGATGGTCTCCTTTTCTTCATGACAGGTCAATATGTGGATGTAGGTGCCTCAGTCGCGGGCGGGATTGTATGGGATACTATGAGGATTGCTATGTCGGTCTGTTTGCAAGAATGCCTGCTGTGGGTTGCCATGTCGGACACGTGTCCGATCTTTTGGTTTTAGTATACTACGGCATCGGACACGTGTCAAGCGCTATTAGGTAAATATTTTTCCGATTTTGGCAAATATTTTTCCGTTTTTTATATTTGTTGTGATGATTCCATTATTCTTTTTTTGGGGTCATGATTTGCAGTTATTTGGCAATTGAAGTCAACATCAGATCCAGAAAGCTGTCCAGGACCTCCTGAACGTGCACATTATGTTCCTTTTCGATAATCGCCTTGCGTGTCAGCGTGCGCTGCATGATGCCGAACAGGCTGTTAAGCAGCATGCTGCCTATGATGTTGGGCGATATATCATCACGGATGCTTCCTTCTGTCTGGCCCTGCAGTATCAGGGCATAAAGGGTATTCGCGCTGTCTATCATGGCTGCTGTATAACGGCAGGACTCGCCTACGTTGGGGTACTCATCCGAATAGATCGCGTCAAACTTGTCAAGGAAACGAATGATCTCCGTGTGTTCCTTGAAATAGGAGAGAAAAAAGCCCAGCCGGCGCCTAAGCGCCGTCATGGCGTCAGGAGCCTTGATCTTTGCCACATACTCGTCGGCTTGCTGGCTGATCTCTTTCATCAGGACGCCGGAAACATGCATTACAAGGTCCGACTTGCTGGGGAAATAGAGATACAGCGTGCTTCTGCTGATGCCGACTTCCCTGGCAAGCCAGTTCATCTGCGTGTTCTCAATGCCACGCTGCAGGAAGCTCTGCCTTGCGACGGATACTATGGCTGTATGTATCTCGGACTCTCTCGTTGCGTTGTATTCCATATGATCCCCTACCTTTCCAAGACAGCAAGCGAAAAGCGCAGCCTCATTTTACATAGTAACCCATACAGGCAAGATGGTCAAAAATTCTGCCGGAATCCTTGTCATATTTCTTCGTTCAAACCCGATGGCGTCCAGGATAATCCCCGTTGTTTCTGCAGATTCATATTATACGCCTTCAGATTAAGGATACAAATATCAGCATAAAGCACCAAAGGCAGCGCGCCCCTGGATGGGAGCGCGCTGATGTGTCTGCCTTGCTGTCAGGATGTCAGGCTTGCTTCTTCTCGCGCCTGAAGCACAGGAACCAATCCAGGCAGTACTGGTCCTCGTCCTGGCTTTCCATGCGCTCGCGCGCGGCGCCGCAGGAGCCGGCGGTGGGAACGATGACGTCATCGCCGGGGCGCCAGTCGGCGGGCGTGGCCACCTGGTCCTTGTCGGCCTTTTGCAGGGCCTGGATGATGCGCTTGATCTCGTCGAAATTGCGCCCGGTGGAGATCGGGTAGTACAGGATGGTGCGGATGATGCCCTTGGGGTCGATGACAAAGACCGCGCGCACGGCCTGGGTATTGGACTGGCCGGGCTGGATCATGCCGTATTTGTTGGCGACCTCCATGCGGATGTCTTCGATCAGGGGGAACTTGACCTCCACGTTCTTCATGCCCTTCCACTCCAGCTCCTGGATCTTGCGCAGCCAGGCGATGTGCGCGTACAGGGAGTCCACGGACAGGCCGACCAGCTCGGTGTTGAGCGCCTTGAACTCATCGGCCATGGTGGCGAAGGTCATAAACTCGGTGGTGCATACCGGCGTAAAGTCCGCCGGATGGGAGAAGAGGACGACCCACTTGCCCTTGTAGTCCCCGGGGAAGTTGATGTTGCCCTGGGTGGTGACAGCGGTAAAAGCGGGCGCCATGTCGCCGATGAGCGGCATGCGGTAGGTGTTTGTCACATTGGTGTTTTCCATAGCTCTTTCCTTTCTTGTACCTGGTACAATCCTGTTATATCCTTATCGTACCCTGATGGTAGCAAAGCGAAACCTCAGCTTCTACGAACAAATATGTGTGTTCAAATCAAAACCGCTTCCTGTGTCTTTAGGACTTCAGGAAGCGGAACGGGCAATGAGCAATATTCAAATACGATGCGGGCCGGCGGGAAAACGCCCGCGCTCAGTCCGGCTTGACGGTCTCGCCCCACTTGCCCAGGAAATAGGCGGCGACAAAGCCCAGCGCGCCCATGAGCAGGCAGAGCAGGGCTTCCGGAAGGGAGGAGAACTGCCGGGGAATGATGACCAGGGTGCTGGCGGTCACCAGGCCCACCACCGCGCCGGAGGCCAAGCTGTAATGCCTGTCAAACAGGCGGTCCACCATGCGGGCAAACAGGAAGGCCACCAGCGTGATGCCGCTGAGCAGGGGGATGATGACGCCGAAGTCCAGCGCGCCGACGCTGTGCATCAGGTATTTGTAGACGCCCATAAAAATCAGCAGGGCGGAGGAGGACAGGCCGGGCACCACCAGTGAAAAGCCCCAGATGATGCCGGAGACCAGGCTCCAGAAGAGGGTGGGCCGCCAGTCGAGATGGGACTTGTCAAACTGCAGCCGCAGGGCCCGCGCGCCGGAGGCGTCCTCTTCAAACTGCCCTGCCGGCTCATCGTCCAGATACAGGGTGTACACGGCGTCCTGCGGCAGATCCTCCGGCAGGCTCAGGCTGATGGCGGGCGCGGGGCCGCCGTCCCCTTCCACCGCGCCGGGCAGCAGCGCACCCTGCGCCTCGCCGGGGATGAGCGTCAGCGCCCCCGGCGAGGCGGCAAGATCGCCCATGGCCAGCCGGAGGCTGAGGCCGCCCAGCGCTTCGCCTGTTTGATCGTTGCTGCGCAGGCTGTATTCCAGCCTGATCTCGTTGCTCTTTAGTTCCGTAAAGCGGGTGTAGTCCATCCTGACGCCGGTTTGAAGGAAGAGCAGCAGGGAGATCAGCAGTACAAAGGCGATGAGGATGCTCAGGTGATTGTTTCGTTTCTCCCGGGCGTTCAGCGGCTGTCCCTCGTTGCCGCGCCTGGAGTTGCGGTACAGCTGGGGCAGGGTGCCCAGGATGAGCCCGGCAAACAGCGCCAGGGGGATGGGCGAGTCATCCCTGAACATCCAGCCCATCAGCTTGGCAAAGCCCCAGAAGCCCAGGCCCACGCCCAAGATGATCGGGACAAACAGCCGCCACTGCTTCTTGAAGGTGCTGACGGGCCGCGCCAGGAAGGCCATCATGGGCTGGTAGATGCCAAAGACCACCGCGAGCACGCCGCCGGACACGCCCGGCAGGATGGCGCCCCCGCCAATCAGCGCGCCCTGGAGGATGCGGTAGAGGAAAAGCAGCGGGCTGTTCTTGGCCCGGCTGTCCGGCTGTGTCATAAAAAACCTCCCGAAGTTCGTGCTTGCACGGTCAGACCGCCAGGTCGCTGTCCCCGGCGCAGGGCAACAGGCTGTCCGCCACCCGGATGCCCAGGGCGGCCAGGTCCTTGCGGGCCTGGTCATATACCCGGGTGTCCGCGTAGCGCGCGGGGTTGTGGGCGTCCAGGCCGATGATGGCGCTGGCCCCCTCCCGCGCCGCGATCTGCCAGAAGCCGGGCGTCGGGTAGCCCGCGCCGGCGCGCCAGGACTGGTAATACAGCCCTGAGAGGTTGTACTCCAGCAGGACGCCCTGCTCTTTGGCGGCGCGGCAGATGTCCCGGCTGGCCGCGGCGCAGTTCTCGTCGAAGCGTTCCATTGAAATCATGAACAGCTCCGGATGGGCCAGGCAGCGGTACAGCCCGCTCTCCATGCCGCGGATGGTATGCTCGGCATAGCGGCGCAGCAGGGCGGGGGTGTTGGCTTCGCCGAAATAGAAGGACTCCTCCGGCAGGTCGTAATGGCTGCCCAGGATCAGGTATTCCAGCGTGCCGGAGGAGAGCTGCCCGGCCAGCCAGCCCTGATAGCGCTCATAATACTCGGCTTCCACGCCCAGGTGGATGCTGATTTGATCCTGATAGCGTTCCCTGAGCTCCCGGACAGAGCCCAGGTAGTCCTGATACTGGTCGATGCGCATCCGCATGCCGGACACAAAGCCGTCCTCATAGGGAAAGGGGCTGTGGTCGGAGAAGCCCAGGTGGCTGTAACCGGCCGCGATGGCAGCCAGGACATAGTCCTCGTCTGCGCCGGTCGCGTGCTGGCAGCGGGTGGTGTGGCTGTGAAAATTGGTGCGAATGGTGCTTGCCTCCTTGAAAGTCTTCCCGGACATTGTAACCCAAAATACAAAAAATAACAGCATACCGGCAGGATTTATGTGGCGGATCGCCCGGCTGCAGGCCGCCGGCTTCCCTTCATTGCGCGCTGTGTCATACCTGCAAAGCGGGCAAACAGCGCCCGGACCTTTTATGATCGGCTGGGCGCTGTTTACCAGGAATTTAGAATGTTTTAGTAAAACTTTTCATTATTGAGTTGCGGGGGATGGCGTATCAGACCAGTTCACGGATGCCTGTGTTCACGGTGCGCTCCCTGACCATCAGCACCTCTCCCGTGTGTGCGTCCATCACCACGAAATAGCCCAGGGGTGCTGTGGGTTCGCGCGGGTGCGCCGTGTCTGCGTCGCCAAAGATCAGGCTGATGTGAACTTTCCACAGCGGGCGGTTTGGGTCTGTGACATCGTAATAGATCACATGGTTTTTATTTTCATCGATGTATTGCCGGGAAGCGCCCAGCGACAGCGCCACCTCCCTGGCAGTTTCATAGGCTTTGTCCTGGCTGATGGCCTGATGATCCGGCAAGCCGTAGGCGTACTGGGTCAGTGAAATCAGGTTGGGCCAGCTGGAGGGGCTTTGCGCGTAGCGGTTGGCCAGCACGTCTTCCAGGTAGCGGACAAACTCGGGATGCTCATCCAGAAAGCTGCGCACAATCGGCCGTGCGGCCTGCGACCATTCCGCGCGCTCCTGAAGCGACCACTGCCAGATATATTCACCTTGCCGGTTGAACAGGTCCGCGCTGACGCCGGCTTCCCGCAGCAGTTCCTCCAGCTGCGCCATCCAGGCGCGGGACTGCTCGAGCACGGCTTCTGACGCCTGCCAGTCAAAGGCCTTGATGACCCGCCCGGTTTGCGCGTCGATATCCACCATGTACCGGGTATCTCCCTTCTCTCCCCAGATAAAGGTGCAGGCAGCCCGGAAGCGCCCTTCCTCCTGCACATATTCACCGCTTTCGGAATATGTGGCGCGCAGGGGCAAGCTGTCGAGCGCGTCCTGGTCCACGTTGAGGCGGACCTTCAATGCCTTCTCAGCGATGACCTGCGCTTCTTCCAGGCTGAGCCTGGCCCGGGCCTGGGGAGAGTTGGGGTTCTTAATCCCCAGGAAGGCGCCAAACTCATCCAGCCAGAACTGGAAACACAGGGTGTCGCCGCTTTCGTAGCCCACCGACTGATGGGGGTCGAAGAGGCTGACCTGGCCTGTTTCCCGTTTGGCCAGATAGAGCTCCTTTTTGATGGCGGCGGTCACGGTATATGTTCTTTGCTGCTCGTCAAAATCATAGGACACCTGAACATCCCGCAGCAGGGAGCGGGGAAATTCGCCGATTTCGGTCAGGTGGTTCATGGTGTCGCGGTAGATGCGGCTTTCGGTCAGCGGCTGCTTTTCCAGGCTGTTCCATTGGCTCCAGTACTGCTGATCCCACTGAGTATAGTCCGCCTGCTCCTGCGGGCTTCGCTCCTCCCGGGGAAATTCCCGCTGCTCCACCGTGTGGCTGTCAAAATAGTCCTCTCCGTAACGCTCGGCGATGACCCGGCTGGCAGCGCATCCGCGCTCGGACAGGGGCAGGGATGCATCAAGGGCTGTTTGTACGCGGCCATCCTCCCGGGTGACCAGACCGGCTTCCTCCATGGCCTGAAGCAGGCTGACCTTGTCCTCGTCCGACCAGCGCGCCAGCTCCCCCTCAGTATCCATGGTGCGCACGGTTTCAAAGTATTGCTTGAGGCTGTCCCAATTGGTGATTGCCAGTGCGGCGCCTGCCAGCAACAGCATCATGACAAACGCAAAAATCAGGCTGCCGGAGATTTTCTTTTTCATTTGGGCTTCTCCTTTGTCGTTTGCGGCGCGCCACAGCACGCGTTGTGTGAGGAAGGGATCCTGCGACAGGCCGCAAAGCGTATGGTTCATGGCTTGTTGGATGGTTTCCTTTACGTGCTTATCGCTCATCGTAGCCTTCTCCTTCCAGAAATGCTTTCAGTCTTTTGCGGGCCCGGCTCAGCCGGCCGGACACGGAGGGTTGTGAGATGCGCAGGATGTCCGCGGTCTCCTGCATGGACAGGCCCTGGAAATAGTAAAGTATGACAGCGTCCTTCAGCTTGGGTGGCAATTGCAGTATGGCAGCGGTCAACTCTTTTTCTTCGCCGGCGGCTTCCGGATGAGCGACTGAGTCCAAATCCTCCGCCCGGATGCGCCTGTCCACGCGGCGGTGCCAGGCGCTGCGGCGCATGTCCAGGCAGGTGTTGCGCGCGATTTGGATCAGCCAGCTTTTTTCGCTGCATTCCCCGCGGAAGCCGCCAAAGCTTTTGTATGCCTTGAAAAAGGTTTCCTGCACAGCGTCCCGAGCGTCCTCGGCGTCGCACAGGTAGGCGTAGCACACCCGCAGCAGCATCGCCTGGTGTTCCTTTACCAGGCGGGCCAGACGTTCCTGCGGGCTGGCGGCAGCCTCCCTTGCATCCTCCATGCGCTTACCTCCTTTCACCCATATAGACGAAGCGCATGTCAAATATATAGGATCAACGTATGCTTATTGTGTGACTTCCGCGCCCGATAGAAAAACCGCGCCCGGGCAGGGGATCTTCCCCTTGTCCGGGCGCGGCCGGGCGGCGTCGCCTGATCCGGGTTTGGGCTCAGAGGCTGTGCATGACGCGGTCATGCTCCTCCGCGCGCTTGGCGTTGTTGAAGCGGTCCAGCGTGCCCACCAGGTAGCCGGTGATGCGCCGGATGCGCTCAAAGGGCTGGGCCTCGAAGGTGTAGTCCAGCGCGACCTCATCGCCCTCCACCTGGATGGCGATGCGCTTGGGCTCGCGCCCGTACACTTCCCTGGCGCGCTGATAGTAGGCGTTGAGCTCCTCCTGGGGCAGCACGCCGTTGGTCACAGTGAATTCACAGGCCATGGGGTTCCTCCTTGTCGCGGTAAAGTTTGCCCGGCCGGGAAGGCGCAGGCGGATAAAGGCAGATCGTCTTTATGATCCATACGGATTCTCTTGCACACACACTATACCACATATTGTGGATTTGTGAAGAGATATTTCAACTTGTTGTGGATTTTTGTCATTTTCTACAAAAACGGACGCTGAACAGCAAAATACAGGGCCAAGGGTGCTCGTAGAAAAAGGATGTTGTTCATGAAACAAAAGACCGCTGTATCGTGTTATATATATTTAGAAACCTGACAAGGAGGCTTTTTTATGAAGCGTATCATTCTTTTCCTGCTGGCGGCAGCGCTTGCGTTCTCCCTATGCCCCGCTGCATTCGCGGGCTGCAACCCTCTGACCGTGGCGACGGAGGGGCGCGGTATCGCGGTCTATACGAGCAGCAGCGGCGGCAAACAAGCGGGAATCATTTACAACGGCTATGATTCAGACCTTTCGCTGGAGCCGAAGAACGGTCTGTACTCCTGCAATCTGACGGTTGAATATACCGTTTGGCTCAATCAGGACAAAGCGGAAAAAGCGCTGCCAAAGGGGTGGAATGCGGGAAGCGTGAATGACGCGTCTCTCGAATCGCAGATGCCCTGTGACATCTTCCTGGCGGAAGTGGCGCAACAGGACGCGCCGCTGTATTCCACGCCGGGCCATAAGCGTCTGGGCGCCCGCCATGCGCGGGGAACGCTGGCCTTGGTGTGCGGAGAGTTCGGCGATGATTATTATGTGGTGACGGGCGGCTTTGAATCATCGGGGTTCATGCCGAAATCAGCCCTGCAGAAGGTGAAAGCCCTAAGCTACAGCCAGGCCGGCAGAGACACATGGGGAATAGATCGTGTGTTGACGCGGACCGTCTATACGGGCGGCGGCATCCTCATGAGAAGCGCTTCCGCCACGGGTTACAGCGACGGGCTTTGCTATTGGCAAGTGAATGACGGCGACCAGGTGACCGTGCTGGCCATGGTGGGCGAGATGGCGCAGCTGGCAGGCGGCGGGTTTATCGAAGCCCGCTTCCTCGACCCTCAGGCGGACCACGCCCGAACATACGCCACTGTGACAAGTGACCAGCCGCTCAACAGATTGAACGTGAGAAATTACGCCAGCAAGGACGCTTCCGTTTCCTGCAAGCTATGCCCGGGAGCGCAGGTGCAGGTGGTGAACCACACGGATGACTGGGCTTCCGTTTTCATCACGGGGGAAGCCGGCAGCAATCTCTATGCGGGGGTTGTTCAGATGCAGTATCTGGCGTTTGCGCCGCAGCAGGTCGTAAACGGCTGCACCCGTGTCCGCACAAAATATCCCCTCCACGCGGGCAATGACGGGCGTTCGTATCGCGCTTCCTGGAGCGGCGGTGAAACGCTGCCGGTCGGAACGATGCTGACCGTTGTCGGGGTTGAAGGGCATTTCAATATTGACGATGACTATCCGGACAGGTTTCTCTGCCTGACAGGGGATGGCCGGCTGGTGACCATTTTCGAGGACGGCGTATTGGAACCCGTTGAAACGCTGGGCATCAGCGCAAAGGTATCATCCAGCGTGCGCATGCGCGAAGCCCCGGGAAAGACCGCCGTGGTGATCAGGACCCTTTCAAAAGGGGACCGCGTGGAGGTGCTGCTGCGGGGAGAGGGATGGACGCAGGTACAGTATAAAGGTGAGACGGGCTATGTGATGAGCCGTTATTTGCAGTTTCCGTGATCGCAAGGAAGCTTTTTATCAGGATTCAGGCCTTCAAACTGGAAGAAGCTTTCGTTCTCAAACACGCTGACTTGTTTGCTTTGCGGCCGATACACGCTGTGATCCTCCGGATAAAGCGCAAGGGTTTTGGATGGTTTCAAGGACTTTCCTTGCATTATTTTACCATGAATCAAGCCGGAATGCTTATGAAATATAGAGGGGCGAGTTATTCAGTGGACACTACTTGATTCTACTACAAAAACAGATGATGCTCCTCAATTTTGATATCAAATCAGGCCAATTGGCACTCCTTTTGATACTTTTCATGCGATTCCATGATGAATGAGTGTAAAATATCCAGATAGTTCCAAACATGCGTTACGGCATACGGAAACTCAAGAAAATTCGGGATTGACAGCGATAGATTAACATGATATTTTCAACATGTCATAACAACATTACGTCATGATGACATAATCTTTGCTGGAGGGTTCGATGTCAGGCATGGAACGGATAAAAAGCAGTAGACAAAGCGGTGGATGGCGGAGGTGCCGGGCTGGTGGTCTGAAGCGGCGGGAGGCTTTGACTGGCTGGGCTTTTGTGCTGCCAGAGTTGACAGGCTTTTCTATTTTTACATTCTTTTCCGTCGGCTATTCTTTTTACATCTCTCTGACCAAGTATGAGCTTCTCTCCCCGCCGGTTTTTGTTGGCATAAAGAATTATGCCCGGATTTTCAGGGACACGAAATTCTTTAAGTATCTTGGGAACACCATCTATTTTGTCATTGGTCTGGTTCCCACTGTTTTGGTTATATCCATGCTATTGGCCATCGTGATTAACAGAAAAACCAAGATTCTTACCAATATCTACCGATCCGCACTTTTCTTGCCTTGTATTACCTCCACGGTTGCCATCAGCCTTGTCTGGATCTGGATTTTGAACCCGGACATCGGCATCATCAACATGATCCTTCGGGCGGTTGGAGTACAAAATCCCCCCAGATGGCTTGAATCTGTTTTCTGGGCCAAGCCAGCTTTGATTGTGATGCGAATCTGGCAGATGTCCGGTTATTATATGATGATTTTCCTGGCCGGCCTCCAAGCCATTCCGGACAGTCTGTACGAAGCTGCAGAGATTGATGGCGCTTCCCGAAGACAACGGACCTTCTACATCACAGTACCCATGCTATCAAACACAACTTTCGTGGTAGCCATCATGCTGATTATCGAGTCTTTCAATATATTTGAGGCTGTTTTTGTCATGACAGAGGGCAGGCCGCTGGGCTCAACCAACACCTTGATGTACTACATCTATCAACTGGGTTTTCAAAACTACAACATGGGCTATGCCAGTGCTGTCGCGTGGATTTTCTTCCTGATCATTTTGGGAATCACCCTGGTGCAATACAGATTCCGCAGAGAAATTATCGTGTAGGGAGGCGGGCGGTATGACAAAAAAGATTCTGGCCCCAACCCACAGCAGCATGTTGAATTATTACACAAAGCATAAGTTGCTCAGCTTTGTGTATCACCTTATTATGATTGCCCTGTCATTTACCATGGCCTATCCCTTCGTATGGGCAGTAATGAGTTCTTTCAAGACTTCCGGGCAGATGTTCGCGGGAAACCCTTTAACCCTGATCCCCAGACCCTTTACCCTCATCAATTACGAGCGCACCCTGGAGCTGCTCCCCTTTGGCATGTTTATGCGTAATTCCCTGGTGCTGTCGCTGGCCATTCCGGCTCTGATGATTCTTTTTTCCTCTCTGTGCGCTTATGGGCTGTCCCGGCTTGAGTTCAGGGGGCGGAATTTTATTTTCATGCTGTTTGTATCTACCATGATGGTGCCCAGTCATGTGACCTTGATCCCCAACTATCTGATTGTCAGCAGGCTGGGCTGGATCGACAGCTATGTCAGCCTGTTTGTCAATGCGATATTTACCGGCGTCAACGCCTTCAATATTTTTTTCTTCCGTCAGTTCTTTATGTCCATCCCCAAAGACCTGGAGCAGGCTGCCATCATTGACGGATGCAGTTTTGCCGGCGTGTATTTCCGCATCATCCTTCCCAATTCCAAACCGGCGATTGCAACTGTGGCTATTCTGTCCTTCCGCACAGTCTGGAACTCCTTTTTATGGCCGATGCTGGTCATCAATTCTTTTGAAAAGATGACCGTTACGGTGGGCCTTCAGTACTATCGCGGCGCTGTTGACAATTCCGCGCAGGTGCTGGCTGGCGTTACCCTGGCCATCATTCCGGTTATTCTGGTTTTTCTGGCGTTCCAGAAATACTTTATCAACTCCACCATCAACAGCGGTTTTGGCGGCACCTGAAGCGTTATCTAAGGCGGAACAAATCTGCCTGTCAAGATAAAAAAGAAAAGGAGGAACCTGTCATGAAACGTACCCTGATGCTGTGTCTGGTGTGCCTGCTTGTTGTCGGCGCCCTCGCACTGCCCACAGCTGCCCAAGCGACCGACCGTATCACTGTCCAGGTGATGTCCTGGTGGGACATCACCAAATCCACGCCACTGAAGGAGTTGAAGCGTGGATTTGAAGAGGCCAATCCGGACATTGAGCTTGATTTCCCCATGATTGGCAGCAAATATGCTGACAAAATCAGCACTGTTATCGCCGGAGGCGGCGACAGCGTACCGGATGTGATCATGCTGGCAATGGACCTGGTACCCAAATTTGCCAAAGCCGGCGCCATTCAGCCCCTGAACTCATACCTCAGCGAAGACTATAAGAACAGCCTTTATCCCGTGGTGCTGGATGCCCTGACGGTGGATGGCTCTGTCTATGCTGCAGCCCGGGATGTCAGCCCCATGGCCATGTACCTGAATACGCAACTGTTTGAGGAGGCAGGAATTGACATTCCTTCTCCGGACTGGACAGTTGAGGACTTCCTGGAAATCGCCAAAAAGCTCACCAAGACGGATGATCAGGGCGTAGCAACACAGTGGGGCTATTACTTCCCCAAGTATCCTGATACAATCTATGACTGGATTATCGCTTTTGGCGGCAGGTTGATTTCCGAGGACGGTACCAAGGGCATGATAAGCTCTGAAGGCACCAAAAAAGGCCTTCAGTTCATGTATGATCTGATTTACACCTATAAGGTCTGTCCGACAGAAGCCCAGCACAGTCAGTTTGGCACCGGAAACTTTGCTGCTTTCCTGGCTAACAAGGTAGGAATGCAGATTGCAGCCCTGTCCCTTTCTTCCAGCCTCAATGCTGCAACACCGCCAATTGAGTATCTTGTGCTCCCCCTGCCAAGTGTTGAAGGCAAACAGTTTACCCACGCATTCGTCAATACCTGGGCGATCCCCCGCGGCGCCAAAAACCCGGAGCTTTCCTGGCGCGTCATAGAATACCTGTCCGGCACCGCAGGCCAGCAGATTGCCCTGGACTGGGGGATGGGCATGCCTGCAAGCAAGGATGTGGACACCAGCGGCTTTGTCGCACAGCGCGCAGACAACCAAGTGTTTGTGGATATCCTTGCCTATGCGATTCCTTTTGAGACCAACCTGTATGGCGCAGAGTTCAACAACGAGCTAAGAACACAGCTTGAAGCTTTGTGGCTCAATGAAACGACAGTGGATGAGGTTGCTGCTTCCATTGACGCGGAGGCGGAGTTAATCCTGGCCGGTGACAAATAAACCGGCGTCCCGGGCGGAAGGGACGCTGGATGTCCCTTCCGCCTGAACAAATTGGAGATCATCATGGTATATTTGAGCATGCTCATAGCCCTGGAGGATGACCGCGTGTTTCGGGAAGCTTTGGACTTGTGCGGAACGCAGCTCGGCGTTGAGTTTTTCTCTTTCAGGTACAGCAAAGAGGAAATGAAAAGCCTCAGGGCGCGACTGCGGTCTTTGTCTGGGCATCCCATGAGCTTCCACGGGCCGATGCATACGGCGGAGTTGAGTGAAAAGAAGGATTCGCGTCAACTGCAGGAGAGCTTCGAAGCCTACCGCCGCGCGCTGTCCCTGGCCCAGGAAGTCGGTGCGAAATATATGGTGGTGCACACTCATGAGTGTTTTGTACGCCCTGATGAAAAGCAGGAGCGCATGAAGCGCAGCGAGGAGAACATTTGGAACCTGGCGCAGCTTGCCCGGACATATGGCATCCGGTTGGCCATCGAGAATGTTTCTCTTCCCAACAAGGGCGTCCCCCTATACAATGAAGAGGAATATATCGCCCTCATTCACCGCCTGCCCATGTGCGCCGCACTGATTGACCTTGGACATGTTCACTGTACCGGCTGGTGTCTTGAACACCTTTGCGAGGCCTTGCGCGGACGGATTGCAGGATTCCATCTTCACAATAACAACGGCATGGAAGACCAACATAACTGGATACATGAGGGCACCATGGACATCCGGCGAATGATGAAAATCATCCGATCTTCCGGTGAAGAGCCTGACTTGATTCTGGAATACGGCGACACACACGGAAAAAACACTTCAGACTTGCTGGATGACCTGAACAGCTTATGACAACGCAAACGAGGAAGAGACATGACAGGAAGCGGAACCAAATACGCGCAGATCGCGGACTACTATCGGCTTTTGATTGATTCAAAGAAGTTGCGCGAGGGTGACCGACTGCCCAGCGAGGCGGAAATCAGCGCCTTGTTCAAAGCAAGCCGCATCACGGTCAGGCGCGCGATGGAGGAGATCGTCCAGGCGGGCTATATTGAACGCATCCAGGGCAAGGGATCCTTTGTCAGAACCCTCAAGCGTGACATGCAGCTCAATCACCTCAAAGGCTTTACGGAGGAAATGAGGGCGAAGGGCCTCGACGCTACCAGCCGTGTTATCGATGTGAACATGATCGCTTGTGAGGCCAAGGCAGCGGAGCATTGAAGCTTGATGCGGACTCCCGCGTCACCTCCATCAAACGGCTGCGCCTCGTGAATGGTGAGCCTGTCTCCTTTGAGCATGTTTTCGTTCCCTTCCACCTGTATCCTGAACTGTATCATGAGGATTTAAGGAATTCCCTGTACAGTCTTTTAGCCCGCAAGGGGTTGAAGGTGCACAGGGCTTCGCAAAGCATCTCCGCCGGCTTCGCGCCCCAGGAAATATGTGAACTGCTGAACATCAGCAAGAAGGCACCCACCCTGAACATTGAACGCGTCACCTACCTGGAAGATGGAACGCCGCTTGAATATGTGCTGTCCACCTACCGCGGTGACCGCTATACCTTCCATGTTGATATGTCGAGATAAATAAGGCAGCTTTTTGGACACCGGGAGTTTTATGGATGGAAAAACAAGTTTTCATTTCTGTGGATGGCGGCGGGACAAAAACAGAAGCTTTAATGGCGGATACAAACGGGAACGTGCTGGCTGTTCGCCAAGGGGCAGGTTCCAATCCTTATACAGTCGGCAAGGATAAGGCTGCACAGGTGGTCAATGCGCTGATCAGACGCATCCTACTTGATCACCCGGCAAAAAATATCAGCGCCGCATGGCTTTATATACCCGGCTTCTTTCAGTGCCTGCCTTTGCCTTTTCCGTTTGATACCGTCTGTTTGGGAGACGAATACAGCTCCTATTTTAGCGCGCTGGCGCAGCCTGGCGGTATCGTTGTGCTGGCAGGGACAGGCTCTTTTGCTGTCAGCATTGACAAAGGGGGAAAGATAACCAGTGTTGGCGGCTGGGGACCCATGCTGGGGGATGAAGGCTCGGGCTATGACATAGGTCGCAGGGCGGTTCGCCATGCTTTTGCGGTTTATGACGCTGACAAACCTCCCACGCCCGTGTCAAAGGCAGTGCTTGCGCATTATCAAACAAACACCGTTCACAAACTGCGGCGGGCAGTCTATCAAAGGGGCTGGGACCCAAAGCATATGGCAGGCTTGTGCAAACCGGTGGGGACATTGGCAACAGAAGGAGACATGGCGGCCCTTGATATCATCCGTCAGGCTGCGCTTTCCCTTGCCGGCCTGGCTATCGGGCTTCAAAAACGGCTGCGGCTTGGCGCGGCGTCCGTTTCCCTGACAGGAGGGTTGACAGGTCTTGGCGAAAGCCTGCTTGAGCCTTTTAAACAGCGACTGGCCAGGGATGGGCTGATGTACCACAGGGCAAAGTATCCCCCGGCAGTGGGTGGTGTTCTTTATACCTGTATGAGTATCACAAGACAGGCTGCCACAGAGCAGACAGCAGACTCATATTACAAGACATACCTGAAGGCAAGGAGGGTATCAGACAATGCTGATGGATGTTTATTTTAAGAATATGAAAAAAACGCTGGAGATGATCGAAACCACACAGCGGGAAGCCATCCTTGCTGCTGCCGTGATGGTGGCTGACAGCCTGGAAAACGGGGGAATGTGGCAGGTGCTGGACACTGGGCACATGCTGATGCATGAGGGTGTGGGCAGGACCGGTGGCATGATGGCTCTTCGCCCCATCCGGGTCAATTGCGAAGTCAGCAATCCGACACGCCCGCGGGAGATTGCGAACAAAACGACACAGTATTACACACAGGTAGCAGGCTTTGCGGGTTTTGTCCTGAACCGGGCCAACTTGGCGGCGGGCGATGTGCTGATTATCGGCTCTGTATCCGGCTACGAGGTTTTCCCTGTGGATGTCGCGTTAACAGCAAGGAAGATGGGGGTTTCGACCATTGGCTTTACCTCCCTTGCCTATTCAAAGACCCTTGCCTCGCGTCACTCCAGCGGAAAGAAGCTGTACGAGGTCTGCGATATCGTCCTGGATAACTGTGCCAATGCGGGGGATGCCCTTGTTCCTGTTGAGGAAATGGGGATCTCAGTTTGTCCCTCCTCAGGAATCGGCGCCGCCTATCTCCTGTGGGCACTGCAAGCCTCGGTCATGGAGGAACTGCTCAAGCGCGGCAAAACGCCCAGCGTCTATCTGTCCAATCACGCGCCGGGCGCGGCGGAGCATAACTGCAAGGCCATGGATAACTACCATAGGCTTGCTTATTGAGAAAGGTGCAGGCTATGCGATTTTCCGTGCCGTCATTTGCGCTTGAGGTCAATGCGCACACAGCTTCTGCCTCTGGCTTGATATTCGAGGGGAAAAATCTGCTTGGTGCGCCTTCACAGAAGCCCCTTTTCACCCTTTGGGCGTTAAACCCGAGTAATGAACGAATAGAACTGCATCCGGGAAACGGCAGACAGCAGGGCGACGCCCTGGTGTTTGAGCAGATGTTCTACAAGCGTGAGGCAGTCAACATCCACGTTACACTGAGGGCATTGGAAAAAGAAGGCGCATTGGCTTTTACGCTGCAGGTGGAAAACAATGATTCTGCCTATTGTGTCATTGAAACCCTGTTTGAGTTATGCGGCCTGACTTTTGGTGAGGATGAAGCGACTATCTTGTATTATCCGCACCATGCCGGAGAGCGGATACCCAATCCGGCTCAAAGGCTGCGCAGCGAGAAATATCAAGGCTTCTGGCGAGGCAATTCAAAGAAGATCAACGGGGAATGGGTGCGGGAGTGCAACTACTGCGGGCTGTGCAGCATGAGCTATATGTACCTGCAAAGCCCTTGCGCAAGCTTGTATTTCGCCTCTCATGACCTGCGTTTTCCGGTCACAGGGCTCATCACCAAAACCGGAGGCGAAGCGCCTGCTTATCTGTCAATGGGGTTTAGGATCCATAAACGTATTCAACATCAGGAGGCCTGGAAGAGCGGCGAGTTTACCATCCATCTTTCAAACAGTACCTGGCACGCAGGGGCGAGACGGTACTGGAACTATCTGTTTCCCCATTTGCCACGCAGCAATACTCCTGCTTTCTTGCGCAGCCAGGCTGCGCTCAACCAATGCTACAATTTTAAGCGAGGTGAAGAAATACAAAATCGCTTCAGCAGGATTCCGGAAATGTGGGAGGCGGGCATGCGGCATGGCATCAACCATATGTTCATCGCTTCCTGGAACAGAACCGGCTTTGACAGCTTCTATCCGGAATACTATCCGGACATGGAGTTGGGCACCGCCATGGAATTTAAGAGGGGGATAGAAGAAGTCAATGCCCGCGGCGGTTTTGTGACGCTGTATGTGAACGCCCGCTTATCCGATATTTCATCAGATTTTCATAAACATTTCCTCAACAGGATGCGGATTGAGCGGATAGATGGCAGCCCCGTTGTCGAGTCCTATGGCCCGCATGAGTTTACCCTGAACTGTCCTTCAGACCGGCAGTGGCAGAGGATGCTGGTGGATATCTGCGATTTTGCTGCTCATGCCTATGGCGTGAAGGGCATCTACCTGGATCAGCTGGCTTCGGCTGAGCCTTATGCCTGCTACAACACAGGGCATACCCATGAGGACATCGGGGAGTTCAACACAGGGTATGTAGCGATCTTGTCTGAGTTGCTGACGCGGCTACGGAAGCGTGATGAAAACGCCTATTTAATGACCGAAAACTGCGGCGATATTTATGGTCCCTATGTATGGGGAAACCTCACCTGGAATGGAGCGGCGTATGACGAGTTTTTCAATCTGTTCCGTTATACTTTCCCGGAATTTGTCCAAGTCAACATGTGCAATGAGCGCACCTGGGAGAAGGACGCGGCAAAGCGTGAGCAGTTGTTTTATGATGATATCCAGCGCTGTGTGCTGATGGGAAACATCCTGTGGATTGGGATCACATCACACTTCCGCTCGGAATCTGACAGTCAGGCGCGCCTTGCGTATGTCTTGATAGCAGCGGCATTCCGTAAACAGATTGCCAGGCAGGTGACTGACGGCGTATACATGGACGATGAATACGTTAAGGAGATAGACCCTCCTCTTCAGGCATCCTCCTTCCGCGTATCCGATACGGAGGCCTTGCTGCTGGTTGGTGACAGCCGGCAAGCAGGTGGTCAGGTCTGTTTCAGGCTGCCTTTTGAACCTTTATCCACAAGCGCCCATGATGAGTTTTCCAAGCCTGTTGCTGTTTTTGCCAAAGGTAATGTCGTCAGGCTTGCGACCACAGGCCAACGGCTTGTGAGAATTACAGCCTGCACAACAGAAAGAGGTAACAAATGAACACCATGCTGCGGTACCTGTACGAAATTCAAGCAACGCTTGCAAAAGTGCGTCACAGCCAACTGGAAAGCATGCACAAGGCTGCCCGGATATTGGCGGATGCGACCATCAGCGGTCAGAACCTGTTTGTATTTGGCAGTAATCACGCAGGGATTTTGGCCTTGGAGCTGTACTATCGCACGGGAGGACTGGTCAACATGAACCCCATTCGCGGGCCGGGGCTGAACCTGGATGTGACACCGGCCAACATGAGCAGCCAGTTTGAGCGGATGGAAGGCTATGGGAACATGCTGATAGATTACTCGCCGCTTCGGGCGGGGGATGTCCTGCTGATTCATTCCGTTTCCGGGCGCAACCAGGTCAGCATTGATGCTGCCGGCAGAGCCCGGGAGATTGGTGCCAAGGTCATCGTATTGACAAACATGGCAACATCAAAAATCGTCATTTCCCGTCATCAAAACGGAAAAAAGCTGTACGAGCTTGCTGATTTGGTGATTGACAATTGCGGGCAGGTGGGCGATGCTGCTCTTCAGTTGCCCGGAACAAGCACTCGCGTTGGCTCCACCTCTACAGCTATTGGTGCCGTCATTCTCAACGCCATTGTCTGTGAAACCGCAGAACTTATCATCTCAGCAGGCCTTAGCGCCCCGGTTTTTGTATCCTCGAATATTGATGGCGGCGATGAACAGAACAAAGCTGTTCTGGAAGCCTATAAGGATCATATTTTTTATATGTAGTGTCCACTGAACAATAACCGTTTTCAAACTTAGCCCTACACACCAAAAGCAGGTTTGTCACTACCAGTCTTCTGCACCAAACCAGCGCTTGAAATGCTCTTTGAAAAAGCGCAAAAAGAAGCTCTCTCAGGCGCTTGTTTTCTTTGACCTCCGACAGATAACCCAGGTTACGCGCCACATAGGACAGTTGCTTGCGCAATAGCTTCAGGGAGGGACGGCGGTTCTTCGCGTATCGCAGGTAGTCTCGCCGCGCGATCCTGCGATAGCTGCAGGGCTTCTGACCTTTCGGAAATACTCTGTCTATCATCCCTTCCAGACATTCACGGGCTTCGTTCAGCAGACTGATGTCAGTCGGATAGCGGATATCCTGGGGGGTCGCGTCCAGAATCAGAATCAGCTTAGCCAGCCTGACCCAGTCGTTGTCAGGATTCAGGCCTTGAAACTGGAAGAAGCTTTCGTTCTCAAACACGCTGACTTGTTTGCTTTGCGGCCGATACACGCTGTGATCCTCCGGATAAAGCGCAAGGGTTTTGCATGGTTTCAGGGACTTTCCTTGCATTATTTACCATGAATCAAGCCGGAATGCTTATGAAATATAGAGGGGCGAGTTGTTCAGTGGACACAATCATAGCAATCCACGAGCGAACGAAAATCCCGTACGCGATGGAATGTTATCATGTTGGTGTCGTGGCCGTTCCTGGCTTTCTCATCGCCGCTGCGGGAAAGCACGAGCAGGTCATTGCCTTCAATGGCTATGCTGGCATAGCTGCGGGATTCATACAGTGTTTTACCGGTTGTAACAACACCCGCAAACATCCAGTCAAAGCAGTTGTAGGAGTAGTACAGCACCAAGCGTGATCGATCATAGCCGTGTGCTTGACGGGTCGTTAGTTTGTTGATATCCAGCATGGAATTAATAAACTGATTCGTAATCAGCCAGTAGGTTTTTGTTATTTTGTCATAGATGATGTGGAACTTGGATTCGCCGCCACCGGGAATGTGGATAAAAATCATGCGTTTTCCGGAGGGTGCGGTTTCGAACATGGTCTCCATAGTGCCATCGCTCTTTTCCACGACCTTAAGGATAGCTCCCAGCCATGGCCGACCAGCGGATGTTCGCAAAAAAAGATGGAAGGTATGTCCGCTTGGGTCATAAAATATATCATCCTCTTTGAGCAGCTGCACCACTTGCGCTTCCAACCAGCCTACGCGGGGACCGTTTGCCCTGAAGGGAATTCCAAATTCGGAAATTTGCGCCTCGTCTACTTCACGGTTGAAAACAAGTTCGCTTGCAAAAGTCCAGTTTTCACGTTTTGTCAAATCATCATGGATGCATCCACGCATCAGAATTGGCGCGATGCCGTCCATCGGCCAGTCATGGCTCAGGTCAGTTTCTCGTTCAAAAACAAGGTACACATGATCACCCTTGTACCAAACGTTGCTTGCAGACTGATGCCAGACTTCCCCCTGAGAAAAATACGTTACACTCGTCCATGTCTCGCCCCAATCATCGGACCGCACAACACCTAAATCTGGTGTGGAGCCGATTAAATAAATGGAATTGCCTGCCAAAAAGGGACGCATTATGAGCATGGAGATCTGTGCTTTTTCTGCCCAGGTTTGACCATGATCGTCCGAAGAAAACACGCGTCCGGACTGCCAACGATTGCTCTTTGGATTAAAATGACACACCCCCGGATAGTGCTCCATACCAGGACCGGAATAATCCATAGTGGCAATTAACCTCCCTGTTGGCAACACAAGAATACCGGGACTGAAGCAATATATGTTTTCGGGGTCTGGAGAGCGGGTCAGCAACACATAGTCATCTGCCAAGCGTTTTAGCATAGCAATCCTCTCCTTTACAGATTACTTTATATTGTCTCTATATCATTCTTTTTCAGTTCAGTCTGCAGCTTTGTGGGACTTATATCCCAAACTGCCTGTTGAGCAGATTGGGCAATGGATGCTGCCACGCCTGCAGCTTCACCCATCATAAAACAATAACTCATTAGGCGAATTTGTCCAAGCACTTTACGGTCGGCTGATACACAGCGCCCCGCCAACAGCAGATTGCTGGTTCCTGGGGTGATGATGCTACGGTAAGGGAGCGTAGCATAATCATCTGTTCGCACCTGTTCGCGTTTTGCGTAAAGGTCTACATAGGCTTGATATGCTTCTTTATTGGCTGACGCGGCATGCACATCGCTCACAGCACCTCCATCAAAGCGCATGATGGCATCTGGAAATTTTACATAATTGGATTTATCTTCAAATGTAGTTTCATACAGGCCGGTCACGCGTCCGGTTTCGCGCAGCGCCAAGATGCTGCCTGTATTCGTCATATATGCATTTTCAAAACCGGGAATATATTTTCGGTAAAAGTTATTGTATTCAAATGCCATGCGTCTTCCCCTCACTACAGCCTCTGTCATGCCCCGCGAGGTGGAACAGTCTGCACCGTAAACATGACCAACATTCATCATACCTACATCAGATTGTTCGCTGATGCGAAAAACACCGGGATGGTGCAAATCAAGCTGGCTCACCACACCCTCTTTCACGGCTTGCGGGAGGAGAGTATGGATCATATTGATTTTTGCAGCGCGTTTTCCATCCTCAAAAGTTTCCAAAAAGCGTTCATATTTATCAAAATCAATTCCTGCGTAGTATGCCATCATGGTGGGCGCTTGTGTCTGGAAATTTTCGTCGCCATAACTCACCGTTTCACCTACCAAGGCAGCAAGCTTGCCATCACCGGAGGCGTCTATATAGTAATCGGCGCAGACATACCGGTTTCCCTCTACTCCGGCCATATGAAGCGCTGTTATTTTTCCGTCTTTTTTTTCCGTACCAATGATTTTGGTGCAAAGCAGAAGCTCCGCGCCGCTTTCCAGAACCAATTGATCCAGTTCGCGCTTCATCGCTTCTGCGTCAAAGGGATAATAGTTAAACCCCTTGATAGCCGGGTTAGGTATTAGTCGGGCGTTGCCTTGCGCTATCATTTTATCAATCAGCTTCCGACCAATGCCATAGAACCAGGAGCGGGAGGTCATCATCATGGTGACCAGTCCTCCGGTACCCATGCCGCCAAGCATACTGCTTTGTTCCACGAGCAAAACCTTTAACCCGCGCCGTGACGCGGCCACCGCTGCGCTTGTTCCGCTAATGCCTCCGCCTGCAACAATCAGATTGTATGGGCGGTTCTGTTTTTCCATTACGCTTCCTCCGCTGCCTGTTTAACATATTAGAAGGGGTGCAGCTGATACTGCACCCCTTGAAGGATAAAGAAATCAATCGAAAGTATAACCAAACAGCTCGGCATATGGAGAAACGCTCGAGCGGCCGGCTTGTGCCAGTTCAGGATTTGCCTTGTACCATTCCGTAGCGCCTTCCATAAGTTCAATGCCGCCGGAGCTCTCCCATTCCGCCACGAAGTCAGAATAAGTGTCAATGCTCTCAGTACCCGCAATTACCTGCATAAAGTAATCCTTGCACAAAGTGTCCAGCGCAGAGGAATACTGGGCATAAGCATCAAAGTTAGCAAAGGATAGAGGATTGCCCTCAAAGGAATAGGCGGCAGCTTTCATATTGGACTCGTAGAAAGTATACCATTGATCATCCGTCTTCTGTACGCGGCACATCCAGGACACAGGATGTGCATACTGATTGCGGCCGATCTGGAACTCATGCGCCTGCATGAAACACTCAGAAAAGGCCGGTTGGATGGGATGGGGCACACCGTCTTCGGTCTTGTAGTAGTGGACGCCCTCATAGCCGACATTATAAATCCAGTAATTGTCGTAGTCCAAACGGGAAGCAATCATGCCCATGGTATAGATGGCTTCCTCATCGGAAGCTGACGCAGGAATGACAAAAGTGTTATGGGGCTTATTGGAGGTGGCGATGCGGCGCTTGCCATTGCTGTCTTCCAATTCTATGATTGTCTTAAAGGCTGCATCTGCCACGCCATTGTCACGCAGGGCGGTCAGCCATGCATGGGTATGACCGTGGCCGCCAACAGTCATCACAGCCAGCCCGGAAGCCATCTTTTCACTTACCGTAGTGGAGTTGTTCACAGGCAGGTCTACGTCGATAAGCTCTTCTTCATAGCACTTGTTAAGCCATGCAAGGTACTCCTTGAGTCCATCCTGATACAGATAGGACTTGATAGAGCCGCTTTCTTCGTCAACTACCAGATTGTAGCTCAGACCAAATCCAGAAGCGATGACCTGAATCCAGGAAGAACTGGCGGTAAGAGGAATCAGCCCTGTGTCTTTCTTAATAGCTACAAGCAGATTGTATAGCTCTTCAATGTTTTTGGGTTCGGAATAGCCATGCTTTTCAAAGATGTCGCTGCGGTAGAGCAGGTTGTTATTGTTGTACACAGCATCATCTGCGTTGACGATGGCATATACACCGCCATCCTTGGAGGCGTATTGAATACAGGGTGCAAAAATTGCTTCCACCACAGAGGGATAGGCTTCCAGTGCAGGTGTCAGGTCCTTCAAAACCCCCTGTCCCAAAAAGGTCTGAAACATGGTGGCATCTACCTGGATTAAGTCGTATTCAGTACCAGATGTGATTTCCAAGGCAAGCTGGTTGTTGTCTGAGTAAACATCATACTGACATTTGTAGCCGGTTATTTCCTCCAGCAGCCCGGCAACATAATCCGTATTTCGATCCACAGCCCTGCTTATCTGCAGAATTTTGATCACCTTGGATTTGTCCACATCTTTTGCTAGTGCAACGGTGGCAGTCAAAGTCAAAACTAAAGCAAGAACCAACGCGATAAGGCGTTTCATTTACAATCCTCCTTCTTCTTGAGTGTTTTTGGGGAGCAGGTTTGCATCAAGAACGTTTTTTTTCGTTCATCTCCTTTCTCAAAATGCTTGATCCTTATTGCCGAGGGTGTCAACCCTTTACGGAACCAACGCGAAGACCTTTGACGAAATACTTTTGTAAGAACGGATAAAAACACATGATGGGCAGGCAGGACAACATAATCGTTGCTGAACGTACGGACTCGGTGGTCAGTGCCAGTACATCGATTTCATCCATGGACAGGCTATCATCAATGTTAAGCGTTTGACTGACCACTTCATACAGGTACAATTGCAGCGGCTTCAGGTTGTTTTTTGTAATATAGAGCAGCGCATTGGTATAGTTGTTCCAGTAACTGACAGCATAATATAAGCCTATAGTGGCTAATGCCGGCAGCGACATGGGCAGAATGATAGACAAGAGTGTGCGCATGCTGCCTGCGCCATCCAATTGTGCAGACTCCTCGATTTCCTCGGGGATTTCTTCAAAGAAGTTTTTCAGCAGAATTGTGTTGTATGCGCTAATGAGAGATGGAATAATCAGAACAGAGAGCTTATTAATCATTCCAAAGGCGCGCATGACTAAATAACTGGGTACCATGCCACCTGAAAACAACATAGTGAACACAAAGAACAGCATGAGGGGTTTACGGCCATACAACCATGTTTTCGCCAGTGGATACGCTGCCATGCAGGTAACTACCATAGAGCCTATCGTGCCCAAAATGGTGGTAAGTACTGTTACGTTCAATGAATTCCAGAACTGGTTCTGTCCTGTCACATATCGATAGGTGCTGGTCTGAAAATCTACGGGCCATAGTATAACTTTACCAGTAAGCACAGCGCTGTCACCGGAGAAAGAAACTGCCAGCATATTCACGAAAGGGAAGATCATTATCACACCTATAATGATAAGCGTAGTTACATTGACCGCTTCCAAAATACGTTCACTCCGAGAGAGGCCAAAGACACTTTTTCTTCTTTTAGGCATGCTGCTTCCTCCCTTCTTACCATATACTGCGGCCGGAAATCCTGCGGCTGAAATAGTTGCCGCCAAGCATTAAAATCATGTTAATCAGTGAATTGAACAAACCGACCATGGTACCCTGGCTCCAGTTGAGCTTTCCCAAACCCTCGCGATAGATAAAGGTGTTGATAATGTCGCCTGTCTTGTATACGGTGGGATTGTACATGACCAGCACCTGGTTGAATCCGGCTTCCATAATGCTACCAAGGCGAAGCAGGAGCATCATCACAATGGTGCTGGCAATGCCGGGAATAGTGATATACCAGATTTGCTGCAGACGGGAGGCGCGGTCGATTTTTGCAGCCTCATATAGTTCAGGGTTAATGGATGTGATGGCAGCTAAATAGATAATGGTGTTCCATCCAGCTTCCTTCCATGTAGCTGATATCAGCAATACCCATCGAAACCAGTTGTTGTCCATGAAAAACTTTTGCGGTTTGCCGTTGAATAGTTTGATGATCATATTGACAATGCCGGTTGTACCCAAAATGTTCATGAATAGTGCGCCTACAACCACCCAACTTATAAAATGAGGCAGATAAAGCACGGTTTGTATTGTACGCTTGACCATGGTATGGCGAACCTCATTGACCATCAATGCAAGCAGGATGGGAACCGGAAAATAGAATAAAATTTTCATCAGACTGATGATGAGTGTGTTGGTAATCGAACGTTGAAACTTGGACTGTACCCATAACCTTGTCCAGTTTTTTAGTCCGACCCACGGGCTTAGAGAGATAGCTTCGATGGGATTGCTGCCCAGCATGATGTTATAATCCTTGAAGGCAATGACGAGGCCAAACATCGGCAGATAATGGAACAAAAGCAGCAGCACCATAGCAGGAAACAACAGTGCGTACATACTCTTGCTCTTTTCAAAGCGTACTCGTCGCTCTCGCTTTTGTCGCTCCTTGAGCGATATTTCAAACATTTGCGAACGGTTCATGATGAATACACCCTTCTTTTGTTCATGATGGCAGTTGAATTTATAGCAATGTATCCATCTGTTTCTTTTCATCAGGAGTTAAGGCGCGCAGAGGGGGGCGGCAGGTGTCATGAGCAATTACACCCTGGCGCATTAACAAATATTTAATGGCTGGAATTTCAGGGATGTCCTTCATTTGTTCAAGAATGTGCGTAATCGATTGTTGAATTTGCATTGTCTTTGCAAGTTCTCCAGCTTTGAATGCCTCGTAGAGGCTGGCATACAAACGAGGAAACGCTGCACCTGGGCCTGAAACATAGCCTTTTCCTCCCAATCTGAGACAAGCCAGCGCAAGCCGGTCGTTCCCGATGAGCACATCAAAGCCTTTGATGTTGACATACTGAATCAAACGCTGAAGATCAGAAGAACTGAACTTGATACCCAGCAAATTGCGATACTGACTCGAAAGACTGGACATCAAATCTACAGAAACGTCGTTACCGGTTCGGGACGCAATGTTGTAGACATAAACCGGGAAATCTTGTGCCAAGTCCAATGCACAAGTGTAATAGGCCTTCATACCTGGCTCATCTACCGGAAAAAACACAGGTGTCATAAGTCCTGCACCGTCTGCACCGATAGACTTGGCATGCAGCACATGCGAATAACTTTCCTGTACGTCCAATGCTCCGCACTGAATATAAACAACGGCACGGTCAGAGGCTTCACGCACGCAACGTTGTGCAAGAGCTTCACGCTCCTCCTTTTTTAGTGACAAGCTTTCACTGTTAGTTCCGTTCGGATACAGGCAATGCACATCACTGGCGATCAAGTGGCGGTACAGGTTCGCTGCGCTTTCAAGGTCTATGGAACCGTCCGCAAACATGGGAGTAATTGTTGCACAGGTCATTCCAAACAAATGATTCATTGCCGATACCTTTCTTGATCGTTGGTAATTTACATGCATTAACTCTTAATTAGAAAAAATTATAACAGGAACACCTGTGCCATTCAATTCCATAAGCAGACCGAAAGAATATCAATTTCAGACATCTGATATTGTTTGATAGAAACAACCACGCAGATTCATGTTCTATAAAGCCGTTATGTTTCCGTTAAATACATACTGAGCGCAATGTTGTAAATTTCATAAATTACACAAATGTCACTATCGAATTGCCTTAAAGCTTGCGTGATTAAAGGTATGTAGTTCTATTACAAAAAAACCGGTTGGTATTTCTGTTGTTGAAAAAGTGGCTTTCTTTGCTGAGCGTACAAAAACTCCGAGAGATCCCCCCTGATTTGCAAACCTGTTCTGCAATGATATAATTTAAACAAAGGACAGCTATCCGGCAGCGAGGAGGAATACGTGACTTTTGCTTCTTCTTCATCTTCTTCAGTGCGATTAAATCAGCTTACCCGCACATTGATTTCTCGATCTAATAATATCTGGCTCTTTCAAGTTTCATGGTGTCGATTCGCACAATTGCTGACAGCAGATCGTGCCGACTGTCCACACAAACACTCGCTTTACGAGCTTCAGGTTGTCACCAAGGGAGGGTTGAATGTGAATATAAACGCTGCTACCAGCAGAACACTTCAGACAGGACAGTTTCTGCTGATTCCGCCGCAAACCATGCATTCGGTTGTTTTCAGCACCCCTACTTCAAGCAAGCTGGTTATCGGATTTTCCATTGAGGAGCCGAATAGTGCTATTAAAAAAGCGCTGACCAATAACAAATGTGTGGTACACGAAATATCGCCAAGTATTCGTCATATCATTAATGCATTGCGTCCTAAACTGGCTGAAGCCAATGAATTGACGCCGTATACTCTTTCCTTTTTGCTGCAGGGGCTGATTTTAGAGGTGCTTAACATCATTTCGCCCGCCCTGTTATGCAACAGTGGAGGATCACAACAAATGCTCAGAGACAAGCGTTTGGAACATGCTAACAGCTTAATTGCCAGCAATATCCTTTATCCTATCTCAGGACATGAGATAGCGCAGGAATTAGGTATTACAGTGCGTCATCTTAATCGAATTTATTGTGCAGCATATGGCTATCCCGTAAGCAAGCAGATTCAAAAAATGCGCATTGCTTACGCGCAAAAGTTGCTCAATACTACCAATCTTAGCCTTAATGACATCGCTGAGAGCATGTCTTATTCCAGTGTGTACTCCTTTATCCGAGCCTTCACTAATATAACGGGTATATCTCCCGGCAAATACCGAAGCGGTACTATTAGAAACGAAGCCCTGTCGAGTAATGCTCCATTTGGCGATATGTACTCAAATGGGTCTGCTGAACAATAACTGTTTTCGCGCATACCCCTGCACATATAAAACTACAAGTAGGTTTATTATCACTGATCTTGCATACCAATTGTTGAAGCACCTTTTGAAACAGCGCAATAAGCTCTTGCAGACGTTTTCATAGGTTTATTTTCAGGATGCAGACATACATGGCTACCTTGCTTGCTTTTTGCAAGCGTTCCATTACTAAGTTCAAGCCATTCTTTGCATACTGCAGATGATGTCACACATAGGAACTAACGCATTATATATGTCACTACATAGTGTCCACTGAACAATAACCGTAAACTTAGCCCTATACACAGGACTCCTCCTCCTGTACCGTATCCTCGTCTGAAAACCCGTATCGTTCCTTGATGATGAGCGCGCCCAATGCCATGCGCGCGGGCTTGCCTGCATTCCCCAGTTTGCTGTCAAAGGTCCGGGAATAACGGCGTTCCAGCTCTGCCCATGGAATCAGCCTGGACAGCCTGACCCAGTCGTTGTCAGGATTCAGGCCTTGAAACCGGAAGAGGTTTTCGTTCTCAAACACGCTGACTTGTTTGCTTTGCGGCCGATACACGATGTGATCCTCCGGATAAAGCGCAAGGGTTTTGCATGGTTTCAGGGACTTTCCTTGCATTATTCACCATGAATCAAGCCGGAATGCTTATGAAATATAGAGGGGCGAGTTGTTCAGTGGACACTAATTACCAAGGATGAGCCTTGATAATTTGCCACCGTTGGAGGACTAGGAGGATCACCAGGCATAGCCCTCTTTTTACAGGGCGGAACCTTTATAAAAAAGGCTTGTATTTTGATCGCAAAAGGCAGACAGCACGCCTGTTTGACGCTTACGCCGCATATAAGATAAAATAGGATATCAAGCTATTTAACTGCTTGATTTTGCACATGATCGTTTAGCGCTTTTGATGAAAGGGAAAAATGCCAATACACGTCATTCACATTATCTCAAAACTACAGCCAGGCGGGGTTCAAAAAATGCTATTGAATTATGAAGAGCATATCGATAGTGATGTTGTAGTTTTCGATTATATTGTCCAGACAAACCAACAACAACCATATGATAAACTGGCAAAGTCCTTAGGCTCAGCAATTTATCCGGTTTCCTCTTTCACGGAATCGAAATTTGCCTTTTTTATCGATCTTATAAAGGTTATCAAGAGGCTTGACCAACCGGTTATTGTACATTCCCATTTGAATTATGTGAATGCGCTCACCTTAACAGCCGCATTTTTAGCAGGTGCGAAAATCAGAATTAGTCACAGCCACAGCAATTATAATACAAACTTGGGAAAACACCTTCTGCGTGCCGCTACCCGTTTTATCCTTAGATGTATATCCAATTATCACTGGGCATGTTCTGAGGATGCTGGTAAATGGCTTTATGGATCAAAGTGGTTTGAAACAAGCCCAACATCCGGGATTATCAACAACGCAATTGATATTGAAGAGTTTACATTTTCAAATAAAAGGCGGGAAAGAATCCGAAAACATTTAAATCTCGAGAATAAAAAGATTTGGGTGCATGTCGGTTCATTAACTGCTGCAAAAAACCATGAGTTTCTTTTTCAGGTTTTTGCCGAATACTGCAAAGAAAATAATGATTCAGTTTTGTTGTTGTGTGGCGATGGGCCATTAAAAGAACAATTAATAATAAAGGCCGTCAGTTTAGGTATCGAAAATTCAGTTTATTTTCTTGGAAATGTTGACAAAGTCTCAGATGTCCTTATGGGGGGCGATCTGTTTCTTTTACCTTCTAAATTTGAAGGACTTCCGGTGAGCGTTCTTGAAGCACAAGCAACGGGAATCCCCTGTATTACTTCGAATGTGGTGCCAGAATCAATTATTATTGAGGGCCTCTCAGAAAGAATTGAAACTTATGATGTGGACGCATGGATACAAGCGGTCAAAAGAAAGCTGCAGCATCAATCATCCCGCGAAAACGCACATTTTGCGATATCTGAGCTCGGCTATAATATAAAGATCGAGGCGCAAAAACTAACCTCTGTGTATTGTAAAATGTTGGAATAGCAGATAAGTTTTCCGAATAGCAGAGAGTGGTACAGAATCTTATTATCAAAAACGCGAGGAATAGTAGAGGAATAGCAATGGAAGGAACGAAACAAAAGAATCTACCAAAAAAGGTGATTGGTGATTTTGTTTTAAGCATTTTTGCGTCCAGCTTATCTGTTTTTACTGCGCAGCTTGTTATTTACCCGATATTGGGAAATCGCATAGGAGAAACCGAATTTGGCAAATTGTTAACATTGATGGGAGTAGTCAATGCTATTTCTGCTGCATTTGGAAACACGCTGAATAATACCAGACTGTTACTGCAACGAAATTATGAGCAAAAGGGAATACAAGGCGATTTTAATATCCTGTTCTTAATTGTTGCGTTTTTAGTGGCAACGTCAACTTTCTTTATTGCTCTTTTACTTTTTTCGTTGCCAATTGTTGACAGCATTTGGCTCGTAGTCATTGCTGTATTGATTTGTGCAAGATCATATTATGCGGTTTCTTTTAGAATTGTGATTAACTATTTTGAAATATTCATACTCAGTTTAGTTCTTAGCGTTGGTTATCTGCTTGGCTTATATATTTCAAAAGTTGTGAATAGTTGGCAATTTTGCTTTTTAACTGGGGAAACGTTTGCTTTTGTTTACTTGCTCTTCAGAGCACCGTTATTCAAAGAAGGATTAAAGAAAACAAAACTGTGGGTGGAGTCAAGAAACAAGTATATCGTGCTACTTGCAGCAACCTTGCTTTCAAGCTCCTTGGTATACATGGATCGTTTTTTGATCTACCCCATGTTAGGCGCAGCGGATGTACCTGTATACAATGCAGCTTCACTTTTGGGTAAAAGTCTTGGTATCGTGACAATACCTCTCACAGGTGTAATTCTTTCATATTATTCAAAAATGGAAAAAATGGGACTGAAAACTTTTCTTTTACAACTTCTAATAGCAGGCGCCATATCCATCCTGGCATTTATCATGATTCTTCTTTTCGGCCCCTGGTTCCTGTCGATTATCTACCCGCTCTATTATCGTGAAGCACAAAAAATACTTGCAGTATCTAGTCTTTCGTCCATCTCATTCATCCTTGGAAGCGTTATTCAGCCTACTACATTGCGTTTTGCGAAATCTTATTGGCAAACAATTATACAGGCGTCATACTTTGCAATCTATGTGATCATCGCTATTGCTTTGATGAAGGCCAATGGATTATACGGCTTCTCTATCGGAACTCTTTTAGCAAACATATATCGATTGCTTTTTATATTATTCCTGTCAATAATCAGCTTAAAAAAAGGGGAAAAACAACATGAATCACTCTATTAACATCATCGGTCTCGGCTACATCGGTCTGCCCACTGCTCTCATGTTTGCCACTCACGATATTGAGGTTGTTGGTACCGACTTGAACGCAGATTTGGTGAACAAACTAAAAGATGGGATTCTCACATTTGAGGAAACAGGTATGGAAGAGTTGCTGCAATCTTCCAACAAAAAAGGCATTCGCTATACAACAGAGTATCAAAAAGCGGATGTTTACATTGTTGCAGTCCCTACGCCATATGATAAAAACTCAAAACGCATTGATCCATCTTATGTCATCAGCGCTGTAAAATCTGTATTGAAAGTGTGTGGGAAAGGAGCGATTATCGTGATAGAATCGACAGTGTCTCCTGGCACCATCGACAAATACGTTAGACCAGCAATAATAGACAATGGGTTTACCCCGGGTGTCGACGTGCATCTGGTCCATGCCCCAGAGCGGATCATCCCGGGAAATATGGTGTACGAGTTGATCCACAACTCTTGCACCATTGGCGCGGATGACCCTATGATAGGAGAAAAGGTCAAATCGCTCTACGCTTCCTTTTGCAAGGGTGAGATCATTGTTACTGATATCCGCACCGCTGAGATGACCAAAGTGGTGGAGAACACTTACCGTGATATTAATATCGCTTTCGCCAATGAATTAGCCAAGATTTGCCGCAGTGACGATATGGATGTGTATGAGATTATCCGTATCGCCAACAAGCATCCCCGTGTGAATATCCTCCAGCCTGGCCCCGGTGTAGGCGGCCACTGCATTTCAGTTGATCCCTGGTTTTTGGTTGGGGACTATCCCGGTTTGGCCAACATCATCCTGGCCGCGAGAAAAATCAATGACGGCATGCCGCGCTTCGTCATTCATCGTGTCAGCCAGATTAATGAAGGAAAACGGGTTAAGCGATGTCGGGCGCGTGGGCTTATACGGTTTGACTTACAAGGAAGATGTGGACGATACCCGGGAAAGCCCTACGCTCCAGATGCTTGAGCGCATGGAGGACGGTTTGGCCGGAGGAATGGTTCAGGTATATGATCCTTTTGTACGCGAGAACCTTGTCCCCAACCAGCACCATGATTTCGACAGCTTTCTGAATTCTGTGGATATGGTTGTCATTATGGTTGCGCATGAGCATATCAAGAATAATTTAAACAAGTTGAATGGAAAGATTGTTTTGGATACAAAGAATATTCACGGCTTGTTGAAATCATACAAGTTATAATGGAGATCGCAATGAAAACTGTACTGTTGGTGTTTGGAACCCGCCCTGAAGCAATTAAAATGTGCCCGCTGGTCAATGAATTGAAAACACGCAAGGGTTTGAAGACCCTGGTTTGCGTCACAGGGCAGCACAGGCAAATGTTAGACCAGGTGCTCAAAGCCTTTCATGTCATTCC
>Ga0116183_1000836_pt1 | contig 35855 bp, 31 predicted proteins | sample AD_UKC078_MetaG_FD_89753 | JGI IMG/M metagenome (GOLD analysis project Ga0116183, IMG submission 89753) | Active sludge microbial communities of municipal wastewater-treating anaerobic digesters from USA - AD_UKC078_MetaG | ecosystem: Engineered > Bioreactor > Anaerobic > Digestate | place: USA...
ATGAGCTAAAAATATTTGATAATAATACGATACGTTTTAAATTCATTTGATACGATATGAGCTCTTTTTGTGCGATAATGAGCCGATTTCTATTATGCCCTGTAACTCGTTTATATACGTAATAAAGGTTTCTGCAATTTCTGCCTGAGGGTGTTATTATTATACGTTTATGATTTTACAAAGGAACAACTTTCCAAGTTACGTGTCAATCTTTTAGACAGGGAAAAAGGATTGCAGGATTTAATGGCTGCACAAGTCCCTATCCGGGATCGCAAGCCTTGACAAAAATCCCGCTATTCAAGAAAGTCAAAATAAAAAACAATCTTGTGATGTCAAACAAAAATGGGAAACCAAAGTCGTGAGACACACAAGATATAACACTACCTAAAAAGGTGGGACCTTCTGCCGCACTAATTGTCACAAGTCAGGAAGGGACAAGGCTAATCCAATCGATCCGTTATGAAAGGAGCCTTTGCCCAGATCACTCATATAGCTGCCGATGACATTTATACTACCAATAAGAATCGCAAAACGGCTGGCTGTCCCAAAAACTGAACAAGAGACAGTATAGAGCGTAAATGATCCCTAACAGATGACCACAGGGGATCATTATGCCCAATGATAACCAAATGACAAAAAGTCGCTGTATAAAATCATTTTTAATCCTTCAAAACACAAATGAGCAAAATCTTGTTTTCAAAATCCTGATCATTTTACGGTTTTGCCCTTACTCCTGTAAATCCTTATTAAAGATCTGCCTCAACATGCAATCAGTATTTAACTCCTTTAAGGCCTGATGTGCAATTTCTGCATATATCGATATGTTTTCTGTCTGAAAAAACAGCCTTCCTGAAAAGACGGTAATGTGGGCCATTCCATATATCCCTGAATGAAGATTCATTGAGATCTCCCATAACATGCTGCGCATCCTTGTCAAAACAACATGGTAACACCTTACCGTCCCATGTAATAACTGGATTAAACCATAATCTTGGACATCTGTCCGGCAAGGCATTCTTAATAGTATAATGACCATCTGTCAACTTATATCTGCTGTATCGCCTGTCTGATGGAAGCCATTTATCAAAAGCTTCATCATTAATTATTTGCATTGATTTTAACCTGAGCGAAGCTTCCATTTCTCTTGCATAATGTTTCAACTGTCCGATCTGATGTTCATTGTTTTTATTTACAAGAACCTGAATTATCAGTTTCGGCCCTGAAGAATGCCGTTTCTTAGCTTCAGTTACATTTTTTATCCCCTGCTTAACCAAACTAATGTTACCTTTAGCTCTGTAAGCCGAATAAGATTCATTGTCAATCCCGTCAAGAGAAACAATAAGATTGTTCAGACCTGAAATTGCAAGCTTATCTGCATTTTCTTCAGAGAGGAAATGACCATTTGTCGACACTGTGGTATGAATTCTTTCTGTCAATCTCAGAAAAGAAAAAAACTCCGGATGCAGCATCGGCTCTCCCTGAAAATACAGGTTTAAATTATACACGTATGGTTCCAGTTCCTTAATTATCTTTTCAAACAAAGACATTTCCATGAAACCTCTGCTCCTTGACATCAATTCTGATCCCGATAAACATTCAGGACAATTCAGGTTACAAAAATTTGTCAGCTCTATGCTGGCTGAAACAGGCATTCCATTTATCGATATCTTCCCTGTCAAAGAACTGATAAGAAATGAAAATCCGGATCCTGAAAAATTAAAAAATTTAATAAAGGTGTTAACCATAGGTCAGGTAAAACAAGATAAAACCCACATCTGTCAAATGCATAAACGCGTATGTATGTAATTTTCAGTCATTTGCGACTCCCCCGCTTGAGCGGAACAAGCATCATACGCTAAAATCAAAATTATATTATGATGAAAGATAATAATTATTTTATCGTTCCAGATAGGGTTTTTTGCTTATTACCGGTCATATAAATGATAGACAGGACAACCTTTTAAAAGAATAAAGTTCAACAATTAATAAATTAAATATTTAGCAATGAAAACTATTAACAGAATTTCACTTATTGCCACTGTTTTTCTGCTGGCTTTTACAATGCAGACCTCATTCGCCGGCAAGTCGTCTGACAAAAATAAAAAATCGGATCAGCAGGATTACATAACCTTAAAAGGTAAGGTGGTTGATGCAGAAACCGGTGAAGCACTTGTGTTTGCTACAGTAGCCGTTTCAGAATCAAATGTTGCCATTGTTACAAACATAGATGGAGAATTCACATTAAAGATTGCAAATGAACTGGTGTCTAAAAATCTGGAAGTAAGCTATCTGGGTTACAAAAACAAATTGGTTTCCATAAGCTCTATGAGGGATAACGGATATAAAAATTTAATATCAATGGAAACTGCGCCTATTCCGATTAAGGAGGTAATTGTAAAACCACTGGATCCTGATCTGATAATTGAAAATGCTATCTATAAGATCGGGAAAAATTACGAAAACATTCCCAACCTTATGACAGCGTTCTACAGGGAAACGATACGCAAAAACCGCACATACGTTTCGATAGGCGAAGCAGCTGTCGAAGTATTCAAGGCACCTTATACAAGCGACTTAAGGTTTGATGCTGCCAGGTTATATAAAGGACGCAAGAGCACTGACGTGGCAAGAATGGATACTGTTTTGTTCAAACTCCAGGGAGGTATTACAAATGCTCTTGATCTTGATTTGGTCAAGAATACGGAACTGATACTTACCATCGATGCAATGAAGTATTACGATTATTCCCTGAAAAGCGTTATCGAAATAGACGGGAAACCTCATTATGAGATCGGATTCCGCCAAAAACCAAATGTTGATATTCCTCTGTTTGTCGGATCTCTCTTTATTGAAGTTGAATCTGGTGCAATAACCGAAGCCGAATTCGGTCTTAATCTTGAGGATAAAGCAGCCGCTACTTCAATATTTGTCAGAAAAAAACCTATTGGAATGGAGGTTACACCCGATCTTGTAACTTACAGAACAAAATTCCGTGAACAGGATGGGAAATGGTATTTCTCATATTCCAGAGCTGAAGTTAAATTTAAAGTAAACTGGAAAAGAAGACTATTCAATACTTTCTATACAACAATGTCAGAAATGGCAATAACTGACCGCACAGATCAGGAAGTTATTAAATTTGCAGGTAAGGAAAGACTCAGGTATTCAGATGTGTTTTCAGAAAAGGTAAGCGACTTCACTGATCCTGAATTCTGGGGAGATTACAATGTGATAGAACCTGACCAAAGCATAGAATCGGCAATACGCAGACTTAGCAGGAAACTTAAATTCAGTGACAGAGACGATCTTGACATATAAGACCTGATGAACAGGGAAAGTGAAATAATAAGGAGGATCCGACAGGGTGATAAAGAACAGTTTGAATCTCTTTTCAGATCCTCTTATACTTCCCTGGTCCGTTATGCAAAAAAACTTATTAAAGACAAGGATACAGCTGAAGAAATTGTTCAGGACCTGTTTGTCAGACTCTGGCAGGACAAAGAAAAGATCAGGATACAAAGTTCATTGAATGGTTATCTTTTCAAATCGGTGTACAATCGCTGCCTTCATCATATTGAACATAACAAGGTGAAAGAAAAACACGTGAGAGAGATGTCCCTAAAGAAGGATGCTGAGTCAGCAAGTCCGTCAGATTTAGTCCAATATAATGAACTGCTCTTAAAAACAATCAGAGTCCTCGACCGGCTGCCCGAAAAATGTGGCAGGATCTTTTACATGAACCGGTTTGAAGGAATGAAATATACAGAGATAGCTGAAAAACTTTCAGTCTCGGTTAAAACAGTTGAAGCTAACATGGGAAAAGCATTGAGAGAATTCCGGAAAGCTTTGGCAGAACAATGAAAAAATGAAAAACAAGGAGAATTTAACAGACAGGGATTGGCAGGAACTTGCCGGTTTTATGTCGGAGGAAACGGAAATTAAATCAGAAAAACTGAAACAGTTTATTGCTGAAGATAGCTATAATACTGAAAAAGAATGGAAAGAGCTAAAAGACATGTACGATAAAGAACCAATAAATGTTGATAAGGCATGGAATAAGGTCATAACACAGATAAATGAGGCAAGCACTAATAATCTGAAAACTCATGGAAAGTCAATTTTAAACAGGAGAATATTGATCAGAATAGCTGCTATTGCTCTTATTCTTTTAAGCATCGGTGCTGCAGCTGTTTATGTGATAAGAACAGATGCCCAGAACAAAAAAATTATTGCTGCCACGGGAAATGATGAAAAAAATCTCAAAGTTATCCTGCCGGATGGCAGCAATGTCTTTCTAAACCGGAATACAAGGCTGAGTTATCACACCAATTTCGGAAGTGAAGGCAGAGTTGTTGAGCTTACAGGTGAAGCATTTTTTGAAATTACCCCTGATGAATCAAATCCATTTACTGTTTATGCAGGTGAAGCAATTATCAAAGTCCTCGGAACTTCTTTTAATGTAATAACAAGTAATGACAATTCTGCAGTTGAAGTATTCGTGGAAACAGGCCATGTAATGCTTTATGATGAATCGGGAAATCAGAACATTCAGCTTGATCCCGGATTTATCGGAACTCTTAGCCAGGATTCTTCGGATAAAAAACTGAATGAAAATCCAAATTATATGGCCTGGAACAAAGGATTGCTGACGTATAACGGCCAGACTCTCAATGTTGTTTTCCACGATCTGAAAAAGGTCTACAATATGGAAATAATTGCCGATGATAAAGAAATACTTGATTTACCATGGGCAATTACAATTGATAACCAGCCACAGGATACAATTATTCGCCTGATTTGTGCTAGCTTTACACTGAGTTATACAAAAGATGGCGATGTATATCATCTCAAAAAAAAGTGACTCGTTTTTTAAAAAATGCTGTCAATCAATGGCTCTATAATAAAAAGAGTTTCAGCGATTGTATTATTCATTTTGCTGAGCAAGTGGCAGATTTACTGCCAGGAAACTATACTTAATTCCGTATTTACATTCGGGGAAGGTACCATTAAAACTGATAGTGCGCTGAATATCATTTCCAAACGCACAGGGTTTAATTTCACTTATGACAGCAGACTAATAAACCCTGACAATAAAATTAATATGACCTTCAACGATGAAAAACTGGAAGTCATACTTGATAGCATATTGCAAAATGACTCCCTTGTTTATTCTGTAATTGATAAATATATAATTATTTCAAAACCGCCTCCCCCTGGAATAAAAAAAGTCGACATTAAGCTGCCGGGAGGGACCGGAATAATTTCAGGTGTCATAATTGATGAGGAATCGAAAGAACCCCTGCCATTTGCTGCAGTTGCCTTAAAGAACAGGGGAAAAGGAACAGTAACAAATAACAACGGAGAATTCAGTTTAAGAATTATAAATGAATACCTGCAGGATACCCTTTTTATATCCTATCTTGGCTTTGTCGGAAAAGAAATACCCGTCAGGCAGGCAACTGGACACGACCTTACAATTGGTCTCAAAAGAGAGTTTATTTCTATCCCGGAGATAATAATCAGAACCCAGATCCCCCAGGAAATAATTAACAGAACTATTGATGCCATACCCAAAAATTATGGTAATTCCCCTGCAATGCTTACCTCCTTCTACCGGGAAGGTGTAATGAAGAAACAGGAAATTCAGACTTATTCCGAAGCAATTATCCGCATCTATAAAAGTTCTTATCACGGATTAGCAAATGACCAGATAATGGTGCTTAAAAGCAGGAAGATTGATAATGCCGATCTTAGTGACACCCTGGCAATAAGACTTAAAGCAGGATTAAGCACTTGCCTTGATCTTGATGGAATAAAAAACTCCTTTGAGTTTATTTCAAGAGATGATTATAATAATTACACTTACAGGATAAGTGATATAATAGTTAACGATGAAGATTTGGCTTATGTGATCGATTTTGAACCAAAACAGAGTTCAGATCCCGCAATGTTCAGGGGTACAATGTATATAAATACTGTGGATTATGCCCTTTTACACGCTGATTTTGAAATCTATCCGAAATTTCTTGATAAAATGAAAGAGGCATTTGTCTCAAGTCCCTCCCACAGATTTAATACATGGCCAGTATCTGTTAAATATTCTGTAAGTTACCGGAAATTCAATGAACGTTATTATCTGAATCATGTAAGAGGCGATCTCCAATTTATTGCGAAAAAGAAAAGGAGGTTGTTTAATAGCCAGTTCAATGTGTTTTTCGAAATGGCGGTTACAGAAACAAGTCTAAACAATGTGACGCGCTTCGAAAGAGAACAACTTGCCCCAATTCATTCTGTCTTTTCAAGAACAATAACAAGTTATGATGCTGATTTCTGGGGTGAACAGGATTTTCTGAAGCCTGAAGATAATCTTTTGCAAGCACTTAAAAATATTAAAGTCAGGTTACAGGAATTTACTGAAGAAGAATAATTAAGGTGCTGTATCCCAAGTGCTTATCAATAAGTGTTTATAATTTCGTACAATTCGCTTAGATCGGGAGTCAAAATAATTTCGGTACGCCTGTTTTTCTGCCTGGCTTCAGCAGAATTCCTTTCATCGACAGGAACATATTCGCTCCGGCCGGATGCTATAAGGCGTGTTGGATTAATCTTTGATCCTTCAAGAAGTACACGAACAACTGTTGTAGCTCTTTTTACACTCAGGTCCCAGTTGTCTCTTAGCTGGCTGCTACCACCCGGATTATATGGAACATTATCTGTATGACCTTCAATTGTAACCTGTATATTTGGATTCCTTTCAAGAACACCGGCAAGCTTTTTTAAAGCATTGCTCCCGTTGGCATCAATATCCCAACTGGCTGTTTTAAAAAGAAGTTTCTCATCAAGTGACACATAAACTTTTCCATCTTTTTGCGTAACGGTAAGCCCATTATTTTCAAAGCCAAGAAGAGCATCCGAAACCTTATTCTTCAAATCCTGGGCGATCTTTTTCTGTGTATTCAGAATTTTTTCAAGTTCGACTAATCGCTCGTTTCTCTTCTGTAACTCGAAATTCAGTTCATCAAGAGATGCTTTTTTTGAATCAAGATTAGACTCCAGTTGCCTTAGTATATCCTCTTTTTGCTGAAGGTCAGCATGCGCCGCCTGCAACTCTGAAAGAAGCTTCTGGGTTTCCTTAATATTCCCTTTTATAAGCTCCTCATGCGCATTTTGCAGATCATGATATTGTGAAGAGATCCTGGCAACTTCCGCAATTGCATTATCCCTTTCTTTCCTGACTTTCTCAATTTCTGCGTCTGACTTGCTCATCTTCTCCCTGAGTCCGGCTGCTTCAGATTCAAGTTCCCTTTTGGCCATTTCAAGTTGTAGGCTACTTGCCTTGAAGCTATCTCTCTCATCCATGAAGTGACGGCTTTTATCCTGTACATCTTTAAATTTACGTCCTGATACACATGAAATCATTGATATGCCGATCAGGAATAGCAATAAGAACAAAATCTCTATTCTCTTCATAATCTTCTTTTTATTAAACTATCCTCCACTTTACAATGTCTCCTTTTCGGATTCTGCACAATCTATCAAAAATAAGAAAATCCGGGCTATCGCCTCATAAAGATATGGGCATAATAATTGTTATATTTGCAAATTATTTCGGCATGATGGGTACCGGGGAAAATTTGTTGTTTAAAATATCTTCACCAGAAGACATTAAAAAGCTTGATCCTATTGATCTTGTGAAGGTTAGTAAAGAACTCCGGCAATATATAATTGAAGCTTTGAGCCATAATCCGGGTCATCTTGGAGCCAGCCTGGGTGTAGTGGAACTAACTATTGCCCTTCATTATGTTTTTAATACTCCTTATGATAAAATAATCTGGGATGTAGGCCATCAGGCCTACGGTCATAAGATCCTAACCGGCAGAAGAGAGAAATTTTCGACTAACAGAAAATACAGAGGCATATCCGGCTTCCCGAAAATGTCAGAAAGTGAATATGATGCATTCGGGACCGGCCATTCATCAACAAGTATTTCAGCTGCACTTGGCATGGCTGTTGCTGCCAAAATTAAAAAAGAAAAGAGGCATATAATTGCCGTAATCGGTGATGGGGCCATGACAGCAGGTCTGGCCTTTGAAGGTCTTAATAATGCAGGAATATCTAAGTCGGATCTGCTTGTAATACTTAATGATAACAATATTGCTATTGATCCGAATGTGGGTGCTTTAAAGGAATACCTTCTTGACATCACCACAAGCAGAACATATAACAAATTCAAGGATAAGGTATGGAATTTTCTGGGTAAAATCAGGAAACTCGGTCCCGATGCCAGGACCCTTGCCGCACAGCTCGAGGCCGGCTTTAAAAGCACGATCCTTGACAAAAGCAACCTTTTTGAAGGAATGAATTTCAGGTACTTCGGACCAATTGACGGACATGATGTACTTCATCTTACAAAAGTGCTTGAGGATCTGAAAAAAATCCCCGGCCCAAAACTACTTCATTGCTTAACTATTAAAGGTAAGGGTTTTAAGCAGGCTGAAAAAAATCAAACAGTATTCCATGCTCCTGGCAAATTTGATAAAAATACAGGTAAACTTATAACTAACAGTGAACATGTAGATTCTTATAATGAAATCTTTGGGAAATCAATACTGGAACTGGCCAGAATGAATGATAAAATAGCAGGTATTACTCCGGCTATGCCCACTGGCTGCTCCCTGAGTATTATGATGAAAGAATTTCCCGACAGGACTTTCGATGTAGGGATAGCAGAACAGCACGCCGTTACTTTTTCTGCGGGTCTTGCTACTCAGGGAATGATCCCTTTCTGCAATATTTACTCTTCTTTTTTACAGAGAGCTTACGACCAGGTCATACACGATGTGGCCCTGCAAAACCTGCATGTGATCTTTTGTATAGACAGGGGCGGCCTTGTTGGCCCTGACGGTGCTACCCATCATGGTTTCTTTGATATTGCATTCATGCGAAGCATCCCGAATATTGTTGTTTCTGCCCCGATGGATGCCATTGAGCTAAGAAATATGATGTATACGGCTCAGCTTGAAAAAAATAAAATGCCTTTTTCTATTCGCTATCCAAGGGGCAACAGTCACATTTCCGACTGGCAAAGACCATTTGAAGAGATCCCGGTTGGAAAAGCCAGACTGATAAGCGAAGGCGGCAACATAGCAGTTCTGAGTATCGGTCATCCCGGTAATGAGGTTGCCGGAGTAGTCAGAAAGCTTGAGAAAGAAGGCATCGCAGTAACTCACTGGGACATGAGGTTTGCAGCCCCGCTAGATACAGAAGCTCTCCATTTGGTTTTCAAAAAATTTACGAAAATTATAACAGTTGAGGATGGAATACTCAGAGGAGGCTTTGGTAGCGCTGTAATGGAATTCATGTGCGACCACGGATACAATGCCAGAATCAAAAGACTTGGAATACCCGATTATTTTGTCGAACATGGAAGCCAGGAGGAGCTTTATAAAGAATGTGGTTTTGATGCAGATGGCATAGAGAAAACTATAAGGGAACTCTCAGGGCAATGATATACCTCATCCGGAAATGTAATAACCAGTACAATCATATTTTGTTCCCCGCTTGAGCGGGACAGGCATCATACCACTAAAATCAAAATTAATTATGATAAAAAACTACATTATTCTTCTGAGCATAATATTCCTTGGTACATCCTGCAGAGACGGATCTGAGAAAAAAGAAAACTGGATCCCGCTTTTTAACGGTAAAGACCTGACAGGATGGGATATCAAGATCAAGGGATCGCCCTTGAATGAGAATTACAGGAATACTTTCAGGGTTGAAAATGGCGTATTAAAAGCATCTTATGATGAATATGATAAATTCAATGGAGAATACGGCCATATTTTTTATAAAGAACCTTTTTCGCATTATAAACTCAGGTTCGAATACAGGTTCACCGGTCAGCAGGCTCCGGGAGGACAAAGCTGGGCCTTCCGTAACAGCGGTGTGATGATACACTCACAATCAGCGGAATCAATGCTTATTGACCAGGATTACCCGGTCTCCGTAGAGGTCCAGCTTCTTGGTGGTAATGGTACCGATAAGTGCCCCACTCTTAATGTATGCACTCCCGGAACCCATATAAGAATCGATACCGCATTGATAACAAACCATTGCACAAATTCGGCATCGAAAACTTTCCATGGTGATGTATGGGTAAAAGCAGAAATAGTAGTGTACGGAGACAGCATTATTCATCATATTGTTAAAGGAGATACAGTCCTTACATATTCAAAGCCACAGATCGGCGGAACAAATAAGCCGGCTGATTATCCTGTTCCTGACGGGACTCTTTTAAAGGAAGGTTATATCTGCCTTCAGGCCGAAAGTTCTCCCGTAGAGTTCAGGAATATAAAGCTGCTGAGACTAAAATAACTTCCCGGTTTGTTGATTAAGAATTATTTCTTTTAAATTTGCCAAACCAATCAGTCACCTTGCCTCTGCAAGACTATGAGATTTATTAAGCCCGGATGGCGGAATTGGTAGACGCGCTGGTCTCAAACACCAGTGGCAGCAATGCTGTGCCGGTTCGAGCCCGGCTCCGGGCACAGAAAAAGAGTGAGAGTAAGTACTCTCATTTCTTTTTTCTCACACTCAAACTTAAAATACCTGCTTTAACTTTAAATATTGTTGCTTCCTGAATTAGCATACTAAAACAAATACTTCAGAAAAAGTTTGGAACTTCTATTTCCTGGCACTCTCGAAATAATTCTTCATAAAAAGCAACTGAAATTTAACGGCATTCTTCCAGTAGGTCCAGTTATGAGCCCCGGGCCGGACTATGTAATCATGCGGAATGTTACGATAGAGTAACTGCTGATGAAGATTCTCATTTACATCATAAAAGAAATCCTCTGTTCCACAATCGATTATTATTGCCAATGAGTTTGGAGTAAGCAGATGCAACTGGTTTATTACAGTATGCTTCTCCCATCTTTCCGGCTGATCAGCATAAGTGCCGAGCTGCTTAGCCATTTCCCAATTGTTGGGAAATGGTCTGATATCGACTCCCCCGCTCATGCTACCAGCAACACCAAAAACATCCTGGTGCCTGAAACCAAGGTACAATCCCCCATGACCACCCATGCTTAATCCGGTTATCCCTCTGCCTTCCCTGGTCCTGATCGTAGCGTACTTTGCGTCAATGGCTTTTATCAGTTCGTCAGAAACGAAAGTTTCATATTGTGATCCTGGATTAACCGGACTATCCCAGTACCAACTACCGAAACCGCCATCAGGGCAGACTATCATCAGACTATGCTGATCGGCAGCTATCTCAAAACCACCCCCTTTCTTTACCCAATCCTGATGATTACCGCTGTATCCGTGTAACATATACACAACAGGCAATGCCTTCTGGGAATTATAATTATCCGGTCTGATTACCACTACCGGAATATTCTTCTGCATCGTTTTACTGTAAACCTGTATCGTATCAACTATAGCTGCATTGACCGATATGAAGGTCAGGAGGATAATGAAAATAACTATTATACGCTTCATCTTTTTAAACTTTTAAATATTAGCTCTCTAAAATACAAAAAAACAGCGTTCCGGAATTTTATTCAGAATGCTATCTTCTCTGATTTATGCACAAAAAAGACTGATGCAACAAGTATATTATTAATTTTACGTGATTGTATGATAAAATGTTTTAAAAACTGCCATGAATAACATTCCGGAAGATATTATGGATATCCAGAGAAGGTATTGCCAGGAAGTCCCGTCAGTAAGAGATGCTCATCGTTTTATCGATGACCTGATTCGCTTCCTTTTCCCGATAAAGGACAATAAGAAACCTGGATTGAAAGAAACCAAAATTAAATATACCCAACTTGAGATTCAGCTGGAAGAATTACTTAAACCAATTAAAGATAATCTGAAAAAATCCCCTGAAGCTCTGTCTGAACAATTCTTCAGTTACCTGCACCCGGTTTTCATTGACCTGCTTGAAGAAGCAGAATGCTATCTTGAGAACGATCCGGCAGCATACAATGTTGAAGAGGTTCTCCTGTGCTATCCCGGATTCTATGCAGTTACCGTATACCGCCTGTCACATATCCTGTACCTGATGGAAATACCGATTCTGCCCCGTATCATAAGTGAATATGCACATAGCAAAACCGGTATAGACATTCATCCCGGTGCGACAATAGGGAAAAAATTCTTTATCGACCACGGTACCGGCATTGTAATCGGAGAAACCACAACAATCGGTAACAATGTTAAAATATACCAGGGTGTGACTCTGGGAGCTCTGCACGTTGATAAGGGAATGAGCCATACAAAACGCCACCCTACTATTGAGGATAATGTAATAATATATGCAGGTAGCACTATCCTTGGCGGAGATACTGTCATAGGACACAATTCCGTGATCGGAGGTAATGTATGGCTTACAGACAGTGTGGATCCCGGCACTATAGTATTTCATAGGCCGCAGATTGAATACAGGAACGGAAAAAAACCCTCTGCCGGTAAAAAAGTCTGAAGTTTTCCCGAATAAAACCTTATCCTATGAAAGTAACAAATATAATTGAAACAGTTGGTAATACACCACACATAAGAATAAACAGGCTTTTCGGATCATCACATGAAGTATGGGTGAAATTTGAAGCTAAAAATCCAGGGGGAAGTCTTAAAGACAGGATCGCCATTACAATGATAAATGATGCTGAAACAGCAGGAATACTCAAAGAAGGATCTGTAATAATTGAGCCAACTTCCGGAAATACAGGTATCGGTCTTTCTATGGTTGCGGCAGTGAAAGGTTACAGGATAATAATCGTGATGCCTGAATCGATGTCGGTAGAGAGAAGAAAGCTCATGACTGCTTACGGAGCCGAACTTGAACTTACTCCGGCCAGCCTTGGAATGAAAGGTGCCATAGACAGGGCAATGTATCTCAAGACCCAGATCAGAAATGCATGGATACCGTCACAATTCGACAATCCTTCAAACATAAAAGCCCATAAAAAAAATACTGCTAATGAAATAATAAACGATTTCCCTGAAGGTTTGGATTATTTCATAGCAGGTGCAGGAACAGGAGGTCATCTTTCAGGAGTTGGAAAAGCTCTGAGGGAACGGTTTCCATCAATAAAGATCTTTGCCGTTGAACCGGAACTTTCACCGGTTATCAGCGGGGGGAAGCATTCACCCCATCCGATCCAGGGAATAGGTGCCGGATTCATCCCGGCAAATCTTCACAAAGAGATCCTCAACGGTGTTATTACAGTCTCAAAAGAAGAAGCTTTTAATTATACGCGGCGGGCTGCCAGAGAAGAAGGATTCCTGTGCGGAATATCCAGCGGAGCAAACCTGGCTGCTGTCGCGAAAAAAATTCCCGAGATAGCACCCGAAAGCCGAATCCTTACATTTATCTACGATACCGGTGAACGATATTTATCTGTGGAAGAACTATACTATTAGAACCTGATTTCCTTCATTCCCCTTTTGAGTCGGGGTATCTTAAGAAAATCAATTATATTTTGTATAATTCTTATAATTCATTTCAAAAAAATTGCATCTTACAATTGATATTAAGCTCAAATCAGCTATTTTCACCACATTGAAATTATTGTCAGGATCAGGCACAGGCTTTTGATTAAAAGAATATGTCTGCATAAGCGACTGTACAGATTACTTATCAGTCCTTCAATTGATCCGGGCAGATAAATGGTAAAATCCATATAAGGAATGAAGGGAAAGACATCATCAGAAAATCATACCATCTTAATTATCAGGGTTTTCACTCTTATGGTGGTGACTGTTTTCTTCATCAGACCACTTGCCGCAGCAGATTTTCGCATAAGCGGCAGAATCACAGATCCCTTTGGCAATGCAATCCAGAATGCAAAAGTTTCTTTTATATCGGGCAACACACATTATACAGGGATATCCGAATTTGACGGAACATACTCCCTAAAGGTATTCGGTATTTACGAAGATGTTCCGGGCCTTATCGAATTAGGTAGTCCCTATCCGAATCCATTTACATATTCAATTAATATCCCTTTCATAATAAGCAGCGATGGGGAAATCCGTTTCTCTGTATATAGTTTTACAGGACAGAAAATTACAGAGAAGTCTTTTCCCGGCACTGTTGCCGGAAGCTATCAGCTTATCTGGGACGGCCGGACGGATAATGGAGCGCCGGTCCGGCAGGGATATTATATCTACTCTATAACTTTCAGGGGCAAGACCTCATCAGGTAAACTTGTAAAAGTTGAAGGCCGATCTACCTATTCGGCAGGGACAGGACTTGAACCAATTATGATGCCTCCGGTAATTGGATCTCAACCGGGTTCGGGAAGGATTCCTGTAATAACTACAGTGGAATGCGATAATTATTATCCGGTGAGACTTACAGATATTTCACTTGCCCGTGATACTGTGATTGATTTTGAACTGGCAGCAAAACAGGACCTGCCATACAAAATTTCAGGAGACCATATTGCAATGTACACTGGAACCGCATACAGACCTCTGATCCTCAAAGGTATAAATCTCGGTTCATCACCTCCGGGATATTTTCCTGGTGAAATTGCCTATGCCGTCGAGGATAAATCTGCCGGCACCTATGAAAAATGGATCAGACAGATGAGCGATGCCGGATTTAATTCAATAAGAGTGTACACTCTTCATCCTCCTGTTTTCTATGAGAAACTTGCCGAACATAATCAGAGGAACCCTGATAAACCCTTATTGCTGTTCCAAGGTATCTGGTTAGACGAAATTGAAGACAATTATAATCCGGATGATTATGACCTGATAATTCGTTCAGAATCTTTTAAAAACAGCATAAAAGAAGTGATAGACTGTATTCACGGGAACAACGATATTGCATTCAGGGCAGGGAGAGCATACGGAAGATACCTTACAAATGTTTCGAGATGGACAGCCGGATACATAATCGGAAGGGAAATAATGCCTCAGGAGATTGATTCTACCAATCTCTTTCACAAGGAAATGACATCTTTTTCAGGATTTCAATTCAGTATTTCTGAAGCAAGTGCATCAGAAGTCTTTATTACCAAAATGCTTGATGAAGTAGTGTCTTACGAAGCCGGAAATTATGAAATAAGGCGGCCTGTAAGTGCCTCAAGCTGGCCTACTCTTGATCCGCTCCACCACCCGACAGAAATTTATACTGATGAAGATATTGCCTCCTTTGATATTTATAAGATTGTAGGAAAAGATCAAGATGCCGGGATTTTTGCCTGCTATCATGCTTATCCTTATTATCCCAATTTTATCAGTCAGCAGCCTTCCTATCAAATTTATGAGGATGAAAAGGGGAAGAACAGCTATCTTGGCTATCTGACTGATCTGAAAGACCATTATTCAGGAATACCTCTTGTAATAGGCGAATTTGGTGTACCATCAAGCTGGACCAGTGCGCATCAATCATACAGTGATATGAATCATGGTGGTTATTCTGAAGAACAGCAGGGAGAGAAAAATATGCGCATGATGAATAATATTCTTACAGCAGGATGCGCCGGCGGTTTCATGTTCTCATGGATGGATGAGTGGTTCAAACCAACCTGGCTGGTAGCCTACCTTGAAGCCTACGGTTTTTATTCAGGAGGTGTTTTGATCCCCACTCGGCAACTATGGCACAATCTGGCATCGCCGGAACAGAATTTTGGCCTTCTGACTTTTGAGCAGACATTAAAAGATCCTTTTATTGAATACCAGACAGATAAGCCTTCCGGTCCATTGGCTAAAATTGAAGCCACACATGACAACAGCTACCTGATGTTACAGATTGAAACCCGTCAGGGAATTAATCAGGGTGATACGATGATAATCGCTTTTGATACTTACCTTGGAAATACCGGAGAATCAAAACTGCCAAACGGCAAAACGCTGATTAACAAGTCTGAATTTATGCTTCCAATAGTATTCGGACAGGACACTGCTGTTCATCATGTTACTCAGGCTTATGATATGAACGGATTAACTCCCAGATTCAACCTTTCAGATCCACTTGTGCAGAAATATAGAACAACAAATACTGATGGCGATCCCTGGAAACCAATGATGCTGTACAATGACGGTTTTGAATACACTCTGGACTCCTGTGGGAAATTACCTATGGAAAACTCAGCTGATTTCACACCCGGGCAAAGATCTGCAATTGCATGGTCAGGTAACAAAATTAAGATCCGCATACCCTGGACAATGCTATATTTCTATGATCCGAGCCAGCTACAGGTGGTCAACGGAGCTGTGTCATACGATGGAGGCAGGTCATACCAAATCTCAACTGCAACAACAGATGGAGTTGCAGTATCAGTATACTATCAGAATTCAGTCACATCATCTACCACACGTTATATCTGGGAAAACTGGCTAATAGTTCCTCCCAATACAGCAGTAGAAAAGAAATCATATCAGATTGTCAGATCGGGACTTTCAGTTCTTCCAATGTTTGCCGATTGACGCACGGTAGGCTTACGTTCTGTCTTTTTCTTCTTGTCAAACCCTGACCTTTCAGCTTTACCCCATCCTTTCTTGCGTCTCATGGCCTCAATGTTACCTCTTACAGCAAAATACGTATGAACCGGATAAAAGAAAGGCTCGAGAAGTGCTGTCGCTAAAAGTTTCAATACATCTCTCTTTCTCTTGTACTTGTGAAACGTGATCTCCTCAAAAAGGATGGACCACGTTGAAATAGCAACAGCAAAAGTGTAGACAAATATAAATAGCAACAGGTAGAATGGCCAGTTAAGGGCATTATTTATAATAAGATAGATGGTAAATACGAATCCTGCAAATGCTAACAGCGGTGCAAGCCATTCAAAAAAGAACCAGTAAGGATAGCCAAGTAATCCAAGTCTTTTAAAATTAGGATTAAAGAACAATTTCCTATGAGTCCATAATGATTCCACAAGGCCTCTTGTCCATCTTGTCCTCTGTTTCCTCAGTGACTTCAGGTCAGATGGAACCTCAGTCCAGCAAAGAGGATCAGGTATGTAGGTGACTTCGTACTTCTTATTATTCTCTGACATATACCGTCTCATTCTGAGAACAAGTTCCATATCTTCGCCCACAGTTTTAATGCTGTATCCTCCAGCATTTATTACAGTCTCTCTGTCGAAAAGCCCCATAGCTCCGGAAATCAGCATTAGCCCGTCAAGCTGACTCCAGGCCATCCTGCCCAGCAGAAAAGCTCTTGTATATTCAAGTACCTGAAAGCGTGGTAATATATTCTTCGGGACATGTATCTCTCTGATATGGCCACTTTCCACATCACAGGAATTAACTATCCTGATTACTCCACCTGTACCAATGACCTTATGGTCTCTTTCTTCAAGAAAGGGCTTTACAAGCTTTAAAATAGAATCTGCTTCAATAATTGAATCCGCATCAATCGAAACAAAAAGAGAACTCTTGCAAATATTTATTCCGGCATTAAGAGAATCAGCTTTACCTCCGTTATTTTTATCAATGACAGTCAGCCTTGTATATGAAGGATCTTTTGATTTATAAACACCTCTTATCCTTTCACAGGGAATACGATAGTCGAAATAATAGTTCACTCTTTCAAGATCATATGCTTCCTTTACCTTTTCGAAAGTATCATCAGTGGATCCGTCATTTACAAGAATAACCTCGAAATTATTATAGTACAGGGACAAAAGAGTACGGACATTATCTATTATTGTTTTACTTTCATTAAATGCCGGAGCAATTATCGAAATCTTCGGGCTCAGGGGTGATAATACAAGAGAATTATAATCGACATAACTGTTTTTACGCAAATATTTCCGGAGAGCAATTGCTGAGAAAATACCAAGCAACAGATACGATCCGAAGATTATAAGTGTAAATATGAAAATTATATGACCGAAAATTAAATCCATGATTTTAAGATATTCTGCGATCCAGAACGTGTTTCACAATAATATTATAGTTCTTATATTCCGATTTCATTAGCTTGACAAGTGTATTTACCCCTTCATCACCCATATTCTCAATAGCTTTTGTTGCTTCAATCTGCAACTGAACATCATCTTCCTTGTCAAGTACCAGTTTAAGAAATCCCATCATAGAGGGATCAGGCATTTTTCCCATCGATTTAATAATCTCAAGGCTGACATTGTAATCCTGATTCTTATACATTTTTTTCATTGTCTCAAGTGTCGATCTCATTTCAAGATCACCAGCCACCTGAACTGCAAGCTGCCTTATCTCCGGTTCCGGACGCAGCAATATCTCCCTGATTTCATCCTCAGCATCTTTCTGCTTGAATTCCCTAATCATACGAAGAGCGAACATTGCCACCGATACATTAGCTGATTTAAGCCATTGCTTAAAAGGAGGTACAGGAATATTATGCTGAACAATAAGTTCATGCAGAGTTATCTGTCCCCACAGTGAAAAAGGCCTTGTAAGATGTGACAGGAATTCAAAAGGATTCTCCTCGCCAAGTCTCACAAGGGCGATCTGTGCTTCCATCCTTAAAATATCATTGGAAGAATTAAGTGCTTTGTAAATAACATCATTCGCATCTTTGATATTCATGAAAGCAAGTTCACGGAATCCTTTAACTTTTTTGTGCCACCTAATATCCTCCGCCCTTTTGATCGAATCCTTGTCAAGACCAAGATCCTTATAGAGACCAAGCAGTTTCTTTGCCTCCTCTCCTTTAAGATTTTTGCTTACATCAATCATCTGATCTATCAAAACCTGACGGCGATAATTATCTGAAGCAATAGGACGAAAATCATCTGGTTTAGCGTTGCCAAAAAGATAATCAACAATCAGACCCTGGTAGTTTTCAAGCAAATACTGATGCAGTTTTTCCTTCCTCTCCATTCTCCGCCTGTTCAGAAGTATTACCACCAACAAGATGAGCATGGTGGCTATTGAAATACTTATTATGATTATCAGGGTATTAACAAAAGTTATCGATTTGCCGAAATAATTAATCCTTTTAAGCCATGGATTATCATCACCAAAAAAAATGATCCCACCCGCAGGGGTTTGTTCGGATTCTGCTGCATGCAGGCTTTCAACCGATGTAAACTCAGCAATTACTGTTGAATCAGATTCTGCTATTAATTCTGCCTGCAATGTGTCGGAAGCAGGAAGAATTGTGTCCTGACTCTTATCTGAAATTAATATTTCATCAACGCTTTCTTTCCTTTCCGGAACTCCGGGCCTGGGATTTCTTGATATCCTGACTTTGTGATAACCATCTTCATTTACAATTATGGCATTTTCATCTATATATTTCTTCACTTCCAAAAGAAAAGCCTCAGCATTAATCCTCAAACGGAAGGCCCCCAACTGAACGGGAAATTCATTTCCTGATGAAGTAACAAAACCCCTGACAACAGTTTTCGATACAGTGTAATCAAGGGCTGAATTTTCTTCGGAAACAGTTGATCCGGCAACATTAACTGACAGACCTGAATCAGCTATTTGCTGAGCATGGCTGGATTCCTGTGACAGTAAAACGAAAACAATATATAATATGCCAGTTAAAAAATATCTCATCATTTCATTTTTATGGCATAGATCAGGTTAAGATTCCCTTCAAACCTGTTCCGTAACATGTTCTCAGCATACTCCTCCCTGGAATAACCTGCCCCAATCCGTATTCTTATCTTACTGGAGATCGCTGCAAAATAAGCTAGTCTGATGCTGTTTGCGCTGAACCGTTCTACATCAGTCTGTACATCAAAAGGCTCATCCGGAGCAGTACCTGTCCCAAGAGTAATCTGAAGATAATCTGTATCATTAAAATATCGTCTGCCGTTAAGGTAAAAAGAAGTTGTGGGGCCATCGTCCTTGAAATAAACATAACCTTTAAGGCTAAACCAATATTTTTTTACATATTTTTCAACTGACAGACTACTTATAAAGATGTTCCTGTCGAAATAATAATAATTAAGTCCTGCCGACACAGCCCATCCTTCAGGGAGTATCTGCCATAGTTCTGCCGCAGCCCTGTGTTTTGGAAAATAACTTCCCGGACTGAAAGCATACGCCAAATAGGCATAATTCTTATTTGACAAAGTAGGCCAGGCTTCGGCTTCAAATTGAAGTTCAGTTGCATTAATATCCGGATCCTTTGCTGTCAGATTCCCGATATTGATCCCTGCTGCAGCTGGCCCCCAGTTAAACTGGTGCCCCGCCCCTAATCTGAATATCTGCCAGAAGCGTGAATATGGTTCGTCAAATGTATCAAACGAATAACCTGCCCTTATGTCAGTTGCTACTGGAGTATTCTCTTTCGACCAAAGCGAAATATCTCTTTTGACGGACAGAGCATCTTCATTATCCGGTTCGTATATAAGCAGGGTGTCGATCACGGCTGCAGCCTGACTGTAATCCTTCTGCCAGGCAAGAATCCTTCCAAGGAGAATTCTTGCATCACCGTATGTTGGATACGTGTTAACCAGCCTTCTTGCGGCAGCTGCTGCTTCTGAATAATTCCCGTCAAAAGCCATTGTCCTTACTCTCATATATTCTGCTTCAGGATCATCTATCTGCTGAGAATACAAATCAGCTGAACAAAATATTAAGATTAGCATCAATCCTGAAAGAAATGATATTGTACAATGTTTGTTCATAAAACTAGTTTCCAAGTATTGATCTTATTTGTTCGACAAGATCAGACGGGTTAAAAGGTTTAATTATATACCCGCTAATTCCAAGTTCAGCCGCCTGCTGTTGAAGCTGGGCATTATTGAACGCTGTTACAATCAGCACCGGGGTATTCTTCTTCAAGGTAGATCTAAGAAATCTAACCAGTTCAAGACCACTATGATAAGGTAAATGAATATCGACTATTATAAGTTCATAGTCTTTCTCCTGAAGCAGGTGCATGGCTTCTATCCCGTCTTCAGTTGTTTCTGTTAAATACCCCGCCTTTTCAATTATAACTGAAAGGGTTCTTTTAGCCAGGGTATTATCTTCACAGATAAGTATACTCATTATTCAAATTGCATTCAGAATGTATTGCTCAATCCACTATTCAATCATCGATGCAAAATTGCAGAATAAAACTTTAGATACAAAGAAATCAGGTAAATTTTTGATAACCAACTTTAAACCTTCGATTAAAAGATGATTGTCGTCGATTAATCCTTATCCGGAAAAACCTGTTAAAATGAAAACTCCTCCTGCTGCAAGATCATTTATTTTCCCTCGCTTTCATTTCTTTCCTTTGTTACGAGATTAGCTGTTTGATATTATTCCTTGTTCATTCTATAAGCTTTTCAGTAATTCTGACTGCGTCAGCCATATATTTCTCACATTTGATCTCAAAGAGGTTCTGTTCAGCAATTTGCTTACAGTCATCAGGATTATTCAGGTCAAGATCATCAAGCAACTCCCTGCAGACAATTGAGCCATTCAGTTTGCTGAACTGCCTGAAAAATTCACTGGTTTTTGAATATGTCAACATCTTATTTTCTTCCGGATCATTTATCCCCTTTCCATATTTCAATCCCAATGCCATAAGTGCTCCTGTCACAGCTCCGCAAACATTCTGTTTCCTCCCCATTCCACCACCAAAGGCGCAAGAAAGCTTCAGGCAATCATCTTCGGATATACCAAAATCCTGACCAAAAACTGTAAAAACAGATTGGGCACAATTGAATTTTCTTTTGTGATAATTAACAGCCTTTTTTGCCTTTTCCATAATATTGTCTTTTACATGAGTATTACTTTTATCCATAACTGATTATCATCCCTATTACAAATAACTTAAATCACTTTCCCGTTGCTGATTCTTTTATTATAAATGAAAAGAACTTTTTAAAGGATTTATTGAATTTTTTTATTGTCTTTCTGTTTAAATAATAAACGACTTTCAGTCCATTAACCTCATATTCAATTAATCCTGCACGTCTCAGTTCGGAAAGATGTTGTGAAACAGTTGTCCGGCTCAGGGGAAGAAATCCTGATATTTCACCCGAAATAGCAGTTTCTGATTCTGCAAGGTATTTTAATATAGCCAGCCGGGCAGGATGAGATATTACTTTTGAGTAGTATGCAAGTTCCTGAAGCGACTTATCAAACTTATGAGACTTATTCATAACTTTATGATTTATGTTGTAAACATACGAATGCAAATCTATATTAATCAATTTATTGCCTAAATTTATCTCTCATATTAATTTATTGTTCAAATTAAGCAAAATGTACAATTTTAAGAAATAGATGATATGCTGACTGACCTCTATTAAAATTTTCCGGACTTTTAAGAGGAAGGATTCTATAATTATTTAACTTTGTTCACTTTAAAAATTCCCTGTCAAAAGAACATGGCTGCACACGATAACATAAAACCTTATGATGAGAAACAAATAGCTTTCGATAAGAGATATCTTGAAATGGCTCTTATCTGGGCAAAGAATTCATATTGTAAAAGACGGCAGGTAGGAGCCCTGATAGTGAAAGAGAAAATGATAATATCAGATGGTTACAATGGGACTCCTTCCGGGTTTGAAAATATTTGCGAAGATGAAAACAATGTCACTAAACCATATGTGCTTCATGCAGAAGCAAATGCAATAACCAAAGTGGCAAAATCAAATAATTCAAGCGAGAATTCAACACTTTACGTTACTTCCTCTCCATGCATGGAATGCGCAAAGCTTATAATACAGTCCGGCATAAAGAGAGTCGTCTATTGCGATAAGTACAGACTGTCAGATGGCCTTGAGCTTCTGAAGCGGGCTGGCATTGAGATAGTATACATTGATCTAGAAAATGACATTTATGAACAATAAAAATTCCTATAGAAATATTTTCCTGCCAATTCTACTGGCTTTTTCAGTTGTTTGCGGAATTCTTATCGGATTCTATCTCCCAAAACATAATAATGAAACCAGGCATACAAGCATAAGACCACGTAGTGATAAAATCAACAGTATTCTGAATATAATTGAAACCAGTTATGTTGATTCAGTAAACCGTAATGAACTCGTGGAAGCAGCAATCCCGGCAATTCTTAAGAAACTTGATCCACATACAGTTTATATATCTGCCAAAGACCTTATAAGAGCCAATGAACCCCTTCAGGGTAATTTTGAAGGCATAGGTATCTCATTCAGCACACTCAGCGACACAATAATTATTATCAATACTATACCAAACGGGCCTTCCGAAAAGGCAGGCCTGCTTGCCGGTGATAAAATTATCTATGTTAATGATTCATTAATAGCAGGCAGAGGAATAAGTGATGAAAGTATCATGTCAATGCTTAAAGGCCCTCGCGGAACAAAAGTTAAGGTACGGATCCGGCGTAAGACTCAGGATAGTCTTCTGACCTTTAATATTACACGCGACAAGATACCGCTTGTAAGCCTCGATGTAGCTTATATGGTTAATCAGAATACGGGATTTATAAAAATTACAAATTTCGCCCTTTCAACATATGATGAGTTCATGAAAGCCCTTTCTGAACTTAAGAGTCAGGGAATGACACAGTTAATAATCGATCTCCGCGGCAATACGGGAGGCATAATGGAAGCAGCTATCGAAATCGCACAACAATTCCTCAAAAAAGATCAGCTTATTGTTTATACAAAAGGGCGAACCCAGCCAAAAAATGAATTCAAGGCAAAAGGTAACGGTGCATTTGAAACCGGGAATCTCGTTATACTGATTGATGAAACAACTGCTTCAGCAAGTGAAATACTTGCCGGCGCCATCCAGGACAATGACAGAGGTACAATAATTGGACGACGATCATTCGGAAAAGGTCTGGTACAGGAACCTGTCTCTTTTTCAGACGGTTCCGGGATGAGACTTACAGTTGCACGTTATTACACACCTTCCGGACGATCAATACAAAAACCATATAATAACGGGTTTGAAGAATACTACGAAGATCTTAATAACAGGTTTAACAGACATGAATTTGAATCTTCTGACAACATACATTTCCCAGATTCTCTGAAGTTTACAACAAACAGCGGAAGAATAGTTTATGGCGGAGGTGGTATAATGCCTGACAAATTCGTAGCATATGACACATCAATGCTCTCTCCATATTTTCTTAGGGTAAGACCCCTGATTTATCAGTATGCATTGAAATATACTGAGAATAATCGCGAAAAACTCATTGGCTATACAAATCCGAAAGAACTCGGGCAATATCTTGACAAACAGAAACTAATGGAGGGATTTACAGATTTTGCCAATAAGAATTCCATCAGGCCTGATCCTGAAGGTTTAAGAATTTCAGGGAATTACATCCTTGTTCAACTCAAAGGATATATTGCACGCAATATCCTTGATAACAAGGGCGCTTACCCTTTATGGGAACAGATTGATAATACACTTAAATATGCTATTAGCTTCCTGAATGACAGTGTTCAGAAATCTCTGGATTAAATTCCCGATATAAATTCCGTAATAAGATCAAATGCCCTGTCCTTTTCTTCAATGAAACCCATATGCCCTGAGTTTTGAAATATCTCAACCCTGACGTTTGAAGGTAATTTAATCCTGGCAAGCATCTTATCGAAATTAATATGATTATCCTGTGCTCCAAAAATCCAAAGACATGGGATCTTTACCTTTTCAATTACTTCTGCCCTTGAGGGTCTCTCCATCATACCCTTTAGTGCTGCTATAATCCCCTCTGCCGGAACATCTGCTGCAATTTCTTTTGATCGTATTACTGCGTTTGAAAATCTCTCAAGATTTGATTCGGCAAATAATTTTGAAGCACTTTCCGGGAACATCTTATCCTTATTCCCCGATCTGACAAGCTTTATTTCCATTTGTCTCCTGGTAATAGCTTCCGGTGAATCCGGGAAAGGGTGCGAGTGAAACAGGCTGTAAGCCCTGAGCATATCAGGATATTTTTCAACGAAAGCCATTGTGACATAACCTCCCATTGAGTGACCAATCATAAAAACAGGTCCTGTTTCCAGACCGATAAGAAGTTCATGAACAACATCAGCCATTAAGTCCATGGAATGAACCTCCCTGAATATGTCCGATTTCCCATGCCCCGGCAGATCAACAGCTATAACTCTGAATCTGTCTGCCAATCCGTCAGCAAACTCCTCCCATATTGCTGAAGTTTCAAGATATCCGTGAATTAAGACCACAGGCAATCCCTTGCCATTGTCGGTATAGAATATCCTGCCTGAATCAAGATGAAAAAAATTTCCCATATAAACATTTTTACGCAAAGGTAATTGTATAAAAATTCAGGCAGACAAATTCTATTAATTGTTAATGTAAATTAAATGATCTCGATTTTATTATTAACTCCTGACTTCTGTTTTTGCCAGCTTCTCATAATATTGTATCAAGCCCCCATGATCATCCTTTGCCTTACCCTCATCACGCAATGATTTCATCATCTCCAGAACTTTCTGAGTAAGCATGACAGGAGCATCAATCCCCTTGGCTGTATCAATGACATTCATAAGGTCTTTTATATGAAGTTCTATTCTGAAACCGGGCTTAAAATTTCCATTCAGAACAAGCGGCATCTTTGCATCAAGCACTGTACTTCCTGCAAGGCCCCCTCTGATAGCCTGATACACTTTCTCCGGATCCACTCCGGCTTTTGTTGCAAGTACCATGGCTTCAGACATTGCGGCAATATTCAGAGCGACAATTATCTGGTTGGCCAGTTTTGTGACATTACCGCTACCAATATCCCCCACAAGCTTAACTGAAGATCCCATTGCAGAGAGTACGTCTTTCACCTTGTTAAAAGCCTCTTCCGGCCCTCCGACCATTATTGCAAGTGACCCGTCGATTGCTTTGGGCTCACCTCCGCTGACAGGAGCATCAAGCATAACAATTCCTTTAGCATTAAGCTTATCAGATAATTTTCTTGACACCAGAGGGGCTATTGAACTCATATCTACCAATATAGTTCCCGGTTGTGCAGTTGCAAGCACACCGTCATTTCCAAGAACAACCTGCTCAACCTCGGGAGAATTTGGCAGCATAGTGATAATAAGATCCGACTGAGCGGCAACATCGGCAGCTGATTTTCCTTCATTCGCTCCGGCAGCTGCAACCTCTCTGACAACTTCATTATTGATATCAAAAACTGTAAGCTTGTAACCTGCCTTCAGCAGATTCTTTGCCATCGGCTTACCCATTATACCCAGACCGATAAATCCTATTTTAAACATAGCTTTTATAATTTTAGTTAAATTGGTTTCAAAACTGCTTTTACTGCTTCCTTTGTCTCAACCATCTCAAAGCCTTTTTCCCATTCATCAATCCCAAGTTCATGGGTTATGAGCTTCTCCAGGTCAACAATTTTCTTTTCCATCAGTACGAGGCATTTTTCCCAGACATCCCAGGTATGGCTGAAGTGACCCGTGAAAGTAACTGATTTTGCTATCAGAGGATCAAGACTGAAATTAACCGGATGGCGTCCCCATCCTATCTTTGTAATCTGACCGGCTGGTCTTACAGCATCCATTGACAATTTTAAGGTTGCTGAGCTTCCTGCAAGATCCAGAATCAGATCGGCTCCATAGCCATCTCCCAGTGACATGATTCTTTTCAACGGATCCTCTTTTGATGAATTGATTATCACTGTAGCTCCATATTCCTTTGCAAGGGCAAGCCTTTTATCATCCCCCTCAGTGCCTATGACAATTATTTCAGCAGCTCCCGACAGTTGTGCAAGTTTTGCACACAATATTCCGATTGCACCTGGTCCGATTATTACAACCATATCACCCGGATTTATATTACTGTTCGAGATCGTGGATTTATATGCAACACAGAAAGGTTCGGTAATTGAAGCTGCTTTCAGGGACACATTGTCTGGCACCCGGTGGAGTATTCTTTCGGGTACTTTGACATATTTTGTGAAAGCTCCGTCAACATGGAATCCATAACCTTTTCTTTCACGACAAAGGTGATAATTATTCTGGCGACATAATGAACATTTACCACAATATTCGGCATGAGTTTCCGAAGTAACCCTGTCTCCGACTTTGAATTTATCAACTCCGGAGCCGGTTTTTACAATTGTCCCGGCAAACTCATGGCCCAATATGAAAGGACGCACAAATTTAAAAGCGGAAGTACCTTTATGCAGATGCGGATCGGTTCCACAAATACCTGTATATGCTACTTCAACAAGCACATCGGTTTCGCCTGTCACAGGGACAGGAACATCCCTGACTTCGGTTGCTCCGGGTGTTTCTGCATATTTTACTACAGCTTTCATTGTTTCCATAATATACATATTATTTCAGATTTATCAATTCTATATAAATATCAGGCTCATGATCCAGATGAATATTGCAGCAGAAATTCCCAGCACCAGTGTTCCACCGCTTTGAAGCTTATACCCTGTTTTAACATCCATGTTCGACATCTGTGTGACCACCCAGAAGAAACTGTCATTTGCATGTGAAACTATCATTGAACCCGATCCGATTATCAATACAACAAGAACTTTGGCAATATCCGATGTGAACCCCAGCGAAGGCAGGAAAGGCAGGATTAAAGAAGAAGTTGTGATAAGAGCAACTGTTGATGATCCCTGTGCTGTTTTGAGTACAACAGCAATAATGAATGGCAGCCAGATCCCCAAATTCAAACCCGAAAGAGTTGATCCGATAGTATCAGCCAAATCAGAATTCTGTAAAACCCTTCCGAAAGCACCTCCGGCACCTGTTATCAGAATGATTGTTGCGGCACTTATCATTGCCTTTCCAATCCATCCTGTTTCCGAGTACATACCTTTCTCCTTATTTTTCGGAATCATAAAAGCAATCAGGACACCGATCAGTAATGCAATTACCGGTTCACCTATAAAACTAAAGAATGATTTAAAAACTCCTTCTCCCAAAGGATTGGTAGGAAAATCTGAAATTGACTTTAGTACAATAAGGATAATCGGCAACAAGATTGGAGTTATTGTCATTATTGTGGACGGAGAATCCTTCATTTTTAAAGCGATCGCTTCTTCAGTTAATTCCGGGTTTGGATCGATTGGAACTTTAGCTGCCACTTTTATCGAGAACAGCCATGCAAAAAACAATGCAAAAAGACTCGCAGCCAGACCAAATAAAATAACAAGGCCAAGATTAGCCCCAATAATGCCGGCTGCTGCAATGGGGCCAGGAGTGGGAGGCACAAGACAGTGAGTTGAAATTAGCCCAAGACTAAGTGCTATTGCTGGTCCTGCCAGTGATATTTTAGCTCTTTTTGCCAAAGCTTTATTCAAAGGAGATAGTATCACGAAACCTGAATCCGCAAAAACAGGAATTGAAACAAACCATCCAATTATCGACATTGCAAGAGGCACATTCTTTTCACCTATAACTTTCAATATCCTGTCAGCCAATGTATATGCCCCTCCCGAATATTCCAGAAAGACCCCTATTATCGTTCCTGCAACTATTACTATCCCAATATACCCAATAGTATTGCCAAATCCGGTGTTTATTGATTCAACAATTTTATTGAGTGGCATACCTGTAAAAATTCCAAAAGCAAGAGCCGCAAAGAGCAATGCAAGAAATGCATGCAACTTCAGTTTCGTGGAGGAAATGACGATAAATACTATACAAAGAATCAGGACAACTATCAATAACATCTCAAATGCTGTAACTTGTTATTTAGAACGTATTAAAATAAATGTGATGCATATGGCTGAAACAGGATTTCTTTGATAATAGTTATTTACAGCTGCTCTCCAATGCCTGCCTTACAGCATTCACAATATCTTTATTTGTCAGATTATATTCGGCAAGAAGTTCATCATAATTATGAGCGGATTGTCCGAACCGGTCATTGATACCAACCGGAATATGCGGTATTGCACTCCCCCGCAGGATAAAAGCTATTACACTGGCCAGTCCTCCGATGATTGAATGTTCCTCTGCGGTAACGATCCCTTTCATTCCTTTCGCGAATTTTTTTATTTCATCTTCATCGATCGGTTTCAACGAGCTTACATTAACAACTCTTACGGAAATATTCTCTTTTTCCAGTTCCTGAGCTGCTTCTAATGCTTTTGATACCATTATCCCATTTGCGAAAATAACGATATCTTGTCCGTCTCTGATCAGGTAAGGTTTGCCAATAATAAAATCCTGATCTTCAGGGAAAATATCGGGCAGATCATGACGGTTTATACGCATATAAACAGGACCGTTATACTCAGCTATTTTCCTTGTCATCTTCCGGGTTTCTGTTCCATCAGCCGGAACAAGCACTGTCATGTTGGGAATAGCACACATAATTGCCATATCCTCAACTGATTGATGTGTTGCCCCGTCTCCGAAATCTGACAAACCTGCGCTTGACCCTACTATTTTTACATTCAGAGCAGGGATACAAATTCCCTGGCGGATCTGATCGAAAGATCTGCCAGCAGCAAAAACAGCAAATGAGTTTGTAAAAGCAATTTTCCCTGTCAGAGAGAGTCCTGCAGCGAAAGAAGTCATATTAGCTTCTCCTATTCCCATTTCAAAAAATCTCTCAGGGAACTGTTGTTCAAAAAGAACGGTCATTGTTGATTTTCCTAGATCTGCCTCGAGTACAACTATTTTCTCGTTCTCTCGTCCGAGTTCAAGTAATGTCTCGCCATAAACCTGTCTGGGATTTTGAAACTTCATAATATCTTCAATTTACTTTGTTTAGCTCAGCACATGCACTTTCAAATTGTTCTTTCGTTAATTCACCATTATGAAAAGCGGCATTGTTTTCAGCAAATGATATTCCTTTACCTTTAATGGTACGGGCAATTATTATTTTCGGTTTATCCTTAACTGATTCGGCTTTTTCGAGGGTATCAATTATTTCCTGGATATTATGTCCGTCAATATCATAGACCTGCCATCCGAATGCTTTCCATTTGTCATTAAGCGGATTTGTGTCATAACGTTCTATTATCGGACCAGTAGCCATCAGTCTGTTCATATCAAGAAAAACAACCAGGTTATCGAGTTTGTAATATGAAGCCGTCATAGCCGCTTCCCATATCTGTCCTTCCGCAATCTCCCCGTCACCTATAATACAATAGACTTTGCTGCTTTTTTTATCGACTTTTAGTCCGGCAGCCATTCCGCATGCCATCGAGAGTCCCTGTCCGAGTGAGCCGGTATTTCCCTCAATTCCAGGAGTTGTAGTCATATCAGGATGCCCCTGAAGCATGGCACCAAGCTTCTTTACATTCTCTATCTCAGCTTTAGGAAAATAACCTGTCTCAGCCAAAGCAGCATACTGGATAAGAGCAGCATGTCCTTTGCTGAGAATAAATCTGTCACGATCATCCCATTTAGGATTTTTTGGATCATGCTTCATTTTATAAAAATAAAGCACTGAAACTATTTCACTTAATGAGCATGATCCTCCGAGATGCCCCTTCTGGCCCACACCGACCATCTTAACGATATTAAGCCTTAATGTGGCTGCAATTTTTTTTAATTCTGTAACTGTCATTTTCATCTTAACAGATCAAGTGTATCAGGATTAATATTGAATAGTAAAAAATTTTTAAACTGTATAAAAATAGCATTTTTAATCAAAGTTTCTTTCACATCAGTTCAATAATTAATAAAATCGGATAATCATGTGAACTGCATTCACTATTTCTATAATCTTGTGTTTAATATCCGGCTGTTTAACATTGGGATCCGATAAAAAAAGGAATCTCTATTTGTGACCTGCACGAACAGGCTCCCTCATAATGGATTTTACTCGTCAAATGTTAAATCAACCGACGGGCATCTCAAAAAAGGTATGGAAATAAGTTCACGGGTATTTACATCAAGTGCAGAAAGATATCCGTATCCGGATTCTGGCCCGTAAACGCATCCCGTATCAATCGGGATGACCTGCGATCGGTTCCTTATAAGCTGCTTCACATAATCAGGCTGCCTGGGCCGGTGTCCGTGAATTATTGTTTTTCCATCAAAAAAAAGGCTGGAGTAAGAAGGCCTGCATTCCCAAATCATGTGATAAGCATCCGAAAGAGGATCTTTCAACAGATCATTGAAACCTGCATGTACAAAGAAACAATTCCCGATGCTATGATAGAAGCTCAGGCCTGAAAAAAAATCCAGATACCTCTTTTTCATATCCCTGATATCGCTGATTCCAAAACTCATCAGAGTAGTATCTCCATTGTTCATAAGCCATAAATATAACTCCTCCTGATCATGGTATGCATCGAGAAGCATTTGCTCGTGATTTCCTCTGAGGGCAATAATATCGAATCCCTTTTCGGTCAAGTCAATTATAAAATCAATAACTTCCCTGCTCTGTTCTCCCCTGTCAATATAGTCACCTAGAAGAACAAGCTGATCTGTTCGTTTTAAATCGACAAGCTTTATAATAAGCTCATAAAATGTTGCGAAACATCCATGTATGTCGCTTACTGCTAAAAGCCGGCTCATGTGAAATGGTATATCTAGCTGCAGATTGATTCGATTTCTTCCACAGTTTTCGGGATGAGAGGGCCAAGGATTTTGTGACCCTCTTCTGTAATCAGGATGTTATCCTCTATCCGGATTCCGCCTACTGATCTGTATTTGTCAATTTTGCTGTAATCAATGAAATCATTGTGTTTATTTTCCGACTTCCATTTTTCGATAAGTTCAGGAATAAAATAAATTCCGGGTTCAATTGTAAAAACATGTCCCGGCTGATATGGGAGTGCGAATCTCAGGAACGCCAGTCCAAACTGATCACTCCTCTTAACATTCTCGCTATATCCTACAAAATCCTCACCCAAAGCTTCCATGTCATGTACATCCAATCCCAGCATATGCCCGATACCGTGTGGCATAAAAAGCGCATGAGCTCCTGATGAAACAGCATCCTCAACATTTCCTTTCATTAATCCAAATTCTTTCAATCCGGAAGCAATAATTGTACAGGCTTTAATATGTATATCCCTGTTTGTCAATCCAGGGCGGATTGCTTTTATGGATTCAGTATTTGCCTTTAAAACTATTTCATAAATATCCTTCTGCAGTCCGGTGAATTTTCCCCCGACAGGTGTTGTTCTTGTGATATCTGATGCATAATGCATGTTTGATTCAGCTCCGGCATCTGTTAGCATCATTTTACCTTTTTTCAGAATATTTCCATGATCATGATTATGCAGAGTCTGACCATTAACACTTAGGATAATGGGGAAGGATGTACCTTTACCTCTGGCGAAAGCTATACCTTCTATCCGTCCAAAGATCTCCTGTTCAGAAACACCCTCACGGCACATTTTCATTGCCGTAACATGCATTTCGTATGCTATATCGACAGCTTTCTCGATTTCTTTTACTTCAGCATTTTCCTTGACCGACCTTAAGGAAACTATAGCTTTTATAAGGTCCTGTGATGCTGAGGTTTTCATCTGACATGGGTTCTCCCTGAGAAGCGCACCAAGAGTCATCCGGGTCTCTCCCCTGTAAGGAGGAAGAAAATGAATCTTTCTTTTCTTCGATATAGCCTCATATATTACATCATCGAGTTTAGACAGAGGGAAAGTTTTCATAATCCCGCATTTCAAAGCGAGATCCCTAAGCAATGGCTGCGGTCCCATCCATATTATATCATCCATATCAAAATCATTCCCGAACAGTGTGTCTTCTCCGGAATCAAAATCAATTATTGCAGCCAATCCCGGAATATCAAGTCCGAAAAAATACAAAAAATCGCTGTCCTGCCTGAAATGATAAGCGTTCGCCGGATAGTTCATTGGAGACTCAGTGTTACCAATGAATATCGCTAACCCTGATTTAATCTTATTACGGAGGGTCTCTCGTCTTTTTAAATATACATCTCTTTCAAACATGGTTTATAGCTGTTTAATTAACAATCTTCTAAATTAATCCATTTAAAATATGCAACAATGTAGAAAAATCCATTCATAAAATTAAATAATTTAATTCTGACACACTTTAGTTGAATATTTCAATTATCAGCGCTAATCTGATGCGAATGGCAATGCTTATTGATATTATTGATTATATTCGCTTCAGTTACGAGCATTTTATAAACGCATTTTCAAGTATGCCTTACCGTAGATTGCCAAACACAGATTTGGCACGTATCAGAGCAATGAAAAAAGCACTTGAGAAGGGAAAGGAAACTCCTCCACCAAGTATGGCTTATTCAGCAAAAAGTCTGTTAAGACTACAGAAATTCCTTCCGCTTTTTGAGCATAATATTCAACTTCATAAACTCGCTCTTGCCTCCCAGAATGCAAAAAGTAAAATTTACAATGAAGCTTTTCAAAAAGCTAAAATTTACATTACCCACTTCTTAAGAGTAATGAATATGGCTGTTTTCAGAGGCGATCTGCCTGTTGAAACAAGGGTTTATTACGGATTGCCGACAAATGAACTCAAGGTTCCGTTGATAAACACGGAAAAAGAGCTTATTACCTGGGGAAGAAGAATAATTGAGGGTGAAGAACTCAGATTACAGAGAGGAGGAAGCCCGATCACAAATCCTACAATAGCTGTTGTCAAAGTCAGGTTTGAAAACTTTCTCGAAGTAAATAATTTACGTCAGGACCTTATAAAAAAAGCAAAGAACTTCAGTGAGAGGACTTCAGATATGAGAAAGGAAGCTGACGAAATAATCCTCCGGATATGGAATGAAGTTGAAGAACACTTCAGTTCTCTGCCCGATGATGTGAGAAAAATTGAGTGTGAGGAATATGGCCTTGTATATGTTTTAAGAAAAAGTGAGTTAATAAAAATTGCAACCCGGACAGTCGATGATAACACTCCAAAGTAACTATTTCTTATTTATCGCTTATTTAAACTAAAACCTGCTGATTTGACTATTGGTAATATAGTGCTGCCTGACAGGCCGTTATTTCTTGCGCCGATGGAAGACATAACTGATCCGTCCTTCAGGATGGTATGCAAACAGTATGGCGCCGATTTTATGTACACCGAATTCATATCTTCTGACGGCCTGATAAGGAACGGCGATAAGAGTATCAGGAAGCTAAACATATATGAATTTGAAAGACCGATAGGTATACAGCTCTATGGCCATCTTATCGATGCAATGACTGAAGCAGCAATTATTGCAGAAGAAAAGAAGCCTGAACTTATTGATATCAATTTCGGGTGTCCTGTAAAAAAAATAGCGAACAGAGGTGCCGGCGCCGGAATGTTGCGCAATTTGCCCCTGATGATTGAAATGAGTTCGGCAATTGTAAAATCAGTAAAATTACCTGTAACAGTTAAAACAAGATTAGGCTGGGATGATGACAATAAAAATATTCTGGAGGTAACTAAAAGGCTTCAGGACGCAGGCATTCAGGCTATCACTATCCATGGACGCACAAGGGCCCAGCTTTACAAAGGCAGTGCCGATTGGACCCTTATTGGTGAAGTCAAGAACAATCCCGTAATCAAAATTCCCGTGATAGGTAACGGAGATATTGATTCACCAGTTAAAGCCAAAGATATGTTTGACCGCTATGGAGTTGACGGCATTATGATTGGAAGAGCAGCAGTAGGGAGACCCTGGATTTTCAGAGATATCCGTCACTATCTGAATACCGGAGAATTACTTCCTGAACCGACTGTAAAAGAAAAAGCCGATTTGGCTTTATACCATTTTAACCTGTCGCTTGAACATAAGGAAGGGAAAAAAGCTATCTACGAAATGCGTCGCCATTTTTCGAATTATTTCAAGGGATTACCAAATTTCAAAGAGACCCGCCTTCGTCTTCTGACATGCCAGGAAGAAGACGAAATAAAATCAATAATCATGGAAATATCTCAAAAATGGGGAAATTACAGGAGCGAAGATAAAACAGCTGTCTATACAATCTGATCTGTGCTTAAGCCAGGCTCCACTCTGGTAAACAGCACCGGGAATGTTTTCCATCTGAAAATTTTTTTCATGATTATTATTGCCAGTATCCCCATTATCAGCAATGCAACGAATTCAGCCCACGGATATATGTTGTGTTGCCTGAAAAGTGCATCCGACTGCAATGCCGATGATTCGTTGGTATTCATGACAATTAAAAAAATATTATTTGCTGCATGAGCTCCCATTGCTGCCTCAATCCCATCATCAAGAACAGTAATTATTCCAAATATCATTCCAAATAATATATACTGAGGCATCATAGTCCAGAAACCAAAAGTTTCAACCTCCGGATTCAGTCCGTGCATCAATCCGAACAAAGCTGAAGTAATGACAATGACGAAAAATCTGTTCCTCAGCAAAACCGTAAATCCCTGCATTAGATATCCTCTGAAAAGTATCTCTTCAAATGAGGCCTGAAAAGGTATCAGAAGAAATGCAACAATTATCAGAGGTACCAGAGTAAGAGTTGCATTATTAAGTGAAAAATTAGAAGGATTTATCCTGATACAAACAAACAGATAGATCCCGGAAAGAATAAACCAGATCAGGGCAGAGATGACGAACCTGTTCCATCTGAAAGTGTTGGTTCCGTTTATAACACTTTTTATTGTCCTGTTATTCAAAGGTTTAATAAGCACCAGAAAAACAAGTAACCCGATTATGAATGGGAATAGCATAAGTATCAGATTGACATTCTGATTAAGGCCAAGTGGAGCCAGGCTGGAAGGATTGGCTGAAATTTCTGTAATTATACCAGGGTCTGAAACAGCTTTAATTCCCATTACCAGAAGCAGAGGAAGGGCTCCAATAGTATTTGTTGCTGCAAAAACAACTATTATCATTATCAGATATCTCCAGAAAGCATTTTTCCCGGAAAATGATGATTCAAGATGATTCATATTTCAAAGTTTAATGTTCGAGATTGACCGGACTAACGGGAGGAAAAGGTTTTATATTTGCCCTTTTAGGATAGTCAATTGAATAATGAAGCCCGATACTTTCTTTGCGATTCATTGCATGTTTAATTA
>Ga0116183_1000850_pt1 | contig 35518 bp, 25 predicted proteins | sample AD_UKC078_MetaG_FD_89753 | JGI IMG/M metagenome (GOLD analysis project Ga0116183, IMG submission 89753) | Active sludge microbial communities of municipal wastewater-treating anaerobic digesters from USA - AD_UKC078_MetaG | ecosystem: Engineered > Bioreactor > Anaerobic > Digestate | place: USA...
ATTCCTGCCCCCCTCCGTCATTCCTGCCCCCCTCCGTCATTCCTGCCCCCCTCCGTCATTCCTGCCCCCCTCCGTCATTCCTGCGAAGGCAGGAATCTTAACGCGAGCTGTTATTTATAAGAGTCGTACCATTGTTGTCAACTACGCTGGAAAGCCTTTTAAAGTAAGGGCTATTTTTTGTTTGTCTTGCAGTCTTTGGTGTGGATCAGGGCGATATGCAAAGCAAGGCGTCCATACCCTGGTTAAGATTCCTGCCTTCGCAGGAATGACGTGGGGGGCGGATGTAACGACGTATGCAGGAATATCGATCCGAGCATGGGCACTTTTGCTTCACAGGAATGCATTCCACACCAAAGTGAGTGGACACAGTGGACACAGTGGACTGTGCATTCGGTGTATGTCCCCAGCCTTATTACCTACCTGAGGCTTATATGGGTTCCGTACCAAAATGCTCTGGCTCAAAACATAAAATCCGCCAGCCTGGGAACGCCAATCGACCTATTGGCAAGGGGCATGTGTGGTCTATGTTTTTGGAGTATGTCGCAGGACATATTTCCGCGGCGAATCCGAGTGCCTGTCTTCTTCATGACCCGCTTGTGTGCCAATGCGGAGATTGGCGTTCCCAGGGGAAGAATTGCCTTTCCACGTCATCCCTGCATCCCCGTCATTCCTGCCTTCCCACGTCATCCCTGCCTTTCCACGTCATTCCTGCCTTCGCAGGAATGACGGGAGGGAGCAAGAATGACGGGAAGTGCGGAAATATTGCCTGAGACGAGGCGCGCGGTGTGCAGGCTTTTAGGCATAACTCAGATCCAGATCCGGGAGAAATGAAGGAACAGACCCCGAAGTAAATTATTTTTTGCTTTTAGCCTTAGTCTGTCTCTGCATTTTTCAAAAAATCTGTTTTGACTGCCACAATGTGCTAGTCTTGTGCTATAACCGAAGATGGTGAAAGGGTCATGCAATGAAACGTATTTCTTTGCTGTCTTTTGTGCTGTGTCTTCTGTCCGTTCCATGCCCTCTGTCCGCTGCCGCCCGGGAACCGGCACCCTCCATCCTGCTGGACGAAAGCTACGGGGTGCTTCTGGAAAGCAGTAGTGATACGCTTGCTTTGTGGTGGGCTTCTTCAGGCTGGAAAGTATCGCGGGAGCGCGGATTGCCCGAAGAAAAGGCGGGCTCTATCTCTCTGGAACTGGCGCGAAACGAATGGGAAGCCACCCAGCTTGTACTGCGTCCCCACAAAGCCATGTCCGGGCTTCATCTGAGTACTACGGATCTGCAAAGTGCTTCCGGTGCCCGGATTCCGGCGGATTGCATCGAACTGCTCCGGGTACGTTATCTTGCTGTGGAAAAGGCTTCTGACGGGTTCGGGTGTGAAGGGTTCTGGCCTGATCCGCTGCCGCCTCTTGAAAATTCTTTTGACCTGGAGGCGGAAATCAATCAGCCGATATGGATACGTGTTTATGTGCCCGGAGGATCAGAGGCAGGCAAGTATGAAGGTGCGCTTCTGCTTGAAGGTGAAGGAACATCCGTCCGGATTCCGCTGCAGCTGCGTGTTTACGGTTTTACCCTGCCCGACAGAAGCAGCTGCACAAGCGCATTCGGTTTCAGCCCTGCCTGGGTCTACCAGTACCACGGACTGGACAAGCAGGAAGACCGCAAAGCGGTGCTGGATCTTTACTGGGAGAGTTTCCGGAAGCACCGCATTTCCCCCTATACTCCTGCCCCGGAAGTTGCACCGGAAGTAAACTGGGTACCGCTGGAGCGTGATGCCTGCCAACATGTCAGTGATGAAGATGCGCAGCTTCTGACAGAGCATCCGCTGACCCCTGTATTTGATTGGTCAGCCTGGGATCAGGAGATGGATCGCGTCTTCAAAACTTTCCATTTTAATTCTTTCCGTTTTGGTGTGCCCGGTATTGCTGCTGAAAGCTATCAGGGCTTTCCGGAAGGATCCAGGGGATATGACCTCGCATTCAATGCCTGGGGCGCTGCCGTGGAATCTCATCTGCGGGAGACAGGCAGGCTGAATGACGCTTATATTTACTGGGTTGATGAGCCTACCGAAAACGACTACCCTCAGGTGATGAAAGGCTTTAATCAGCTGAAAAAAGCACTTCCGGGCATGCGCCGCATGCTGACTGAGCAGGTGGAACCGGAACTGGCAGGCGGTCCCGATATCTGGTGTCCCCTGCTGTCCCTGTACAACCATGAGCGCGCGGAAGAGCGCCGAGCCGCAGGAGACAGCTTCTGGTGGTATATCTGCACGGGCCCCAAGCAGCCATTTCTCGGCCTTTTCATAGATCATCCCGGCACAGACCTGCGTGCCTGGCTCTGGCTGACCTGGAAATACGGGATCGAAGGGATCCTGATTTGGCATACCAACTGGTGGACAAGCAACACCGCTTATCCTGACCAGATGCAGAATCCCTACAAAGACCCTATGTCCTGGCAGACGGGATACGGTGCCAAAACAGGCGATAAGAAGCCCTGGGGAAATGGTGACGGCAGGTTTTTGTACCCGCCTGAACGCGCGGCGGACGGACAGCCGGAGCAGCCAGTACTGGAAGGTCCTGTGGACAGTATACGCTGGGAACTGCTTCGCGACGGCGTAGAGGATTACGAATACTTTGTGATTCTGCGCCGCCTGCTTGCGCAAAAAAGCGACAATCTGGACGAAAAAGAGCGCCAACTTTTCAATGAACTGCTGCTGGTTCCTGAAAAAGTGGCATCCGGCCCGAAAGAATACACGAAAGATCCGGCGCCGCTGGAGAGACAGCGCCATCGCCTGGGCAGAGCAATCGAAAGGCTTCAGGCGCTGGAAAGCAAATAAGAGCCGGAACAATCGCGCTTCTCGTTTTGTTCCACCCATAGGCCTTTGAAAGTGAACCATTGTTTTGTCCCGCCTCTGCAGGGGTGATACCATATGTCCGCTATGCGAGTATTTACTTACGACAGTTTAGAAGAGCGGAGACCGCGGCATATCCTGATGGATCTGATCCGGGCGCGGCAGCTGCTGCTTGATCTTATCTGGCGCGACTTGCGGGTTCGCTACCGCTATGCCGTCATGGGCTTTCTGTGGGCAGTACTTGAGCCTCTTGCTTTTACGGTTATTCTGACACTGGTTTTCACGTTGGTGTTTGCACCCCGCGTACCGGATGCGGCGCAAACTGCCGGACCGCCTTATGTGGTCATGCTGCTGTGCGGCATTATTTTCTGGCAGTATTTCAGTACATCTGTCACTACTGCCACCACATCGGTGGTGGCAAACCAGAATCTGGTCAAGAAGGTGCGTTTCACCCGCGAAATCATTCCCATGGCTGCATGCTGCGTTCCGCTGGTACAGCTGGGCATCGGTCTGACGCTCCTCTTTATCGTGCACCTCTTTCTGGGGGGAGCCCTGAGCAGTGCGCTGATCTGGCTTCCTTTTGTTTTTGCAATCCAATTTGTGCTGACTCTGGGACTGGCTCTTCTTTTTTCATGCGTCCACGTCCATTTCCGGGACGTCAGCAATGTGGTAACGGTGGGGCTGCTTCTGGGATTTTACGCCTCCCCGATTTTCTATCCGCTGGAAATGGTACGCGAGAGCAGGCTGCCGCAATGGCTGCAGCAGCTCTACCTGCTGAACCCCATGGCGGGGCTGCTCACCGCATACCGCCAGATTCTGCTGGAATATCGCTTCCCGGACTGGCAGCTGCTGATAGCACCTTCCGTAATCGCTGTCTCCGCCTTTATCGCAGGATTGCTGCTCTTCCGCCGCATCGCTGCCACCATGTCAGACTACCTGTAATCTTTATTGAAAATTTCCGACTCAGGAACGAAAACGAATGGTCAGAATAGAAAAAACGAAAAAGCGTGTCTATACCCGGAGGGGTGTGGTCTGGCTCGGTCAGACATGCAACCAGCGCTGCTATTTCTGTTATTTCATCAGCCGTATTGAAGATCACTGCCACCCGCTCCACGCTTTCATGGAGCTGGATAAGGCAAAAGAGATCATGAACAGGCTGCGCTATTTCTACGGCAACCGGTCTGTGGATATCCAGGGCGGAGAGCCTACCATTTTCAAGGAGATCCTGCCGCTGATATCGCATTGCCGGGATATCGGACTGTACCCGACGCTGATCACAAACGGGCTGCAGCTGGCGAAGCCCGGCAGGGCAGAAAGTTTCCGCGAGGCAGGCATCCGCGATTTTCTGGTAAGTCTCCACGGCTACGGCAAGCAGCATGACGAAGTGGTGGGTGTGCCGGGCGCTTTCGAAAAAATCTCTCAGGCTCTTGACAATATCCGGGAAGCAGATATACCGATCCGGATCAACTCGACCATGAGCAAACCGGTAATCCCCGTAATCACACAAGTGGCGCAAAAGGCCATTGACGCCGGTGCTCTCGTGGTGAATTACATCGCCTTCAATCCTTTTGAAGACCAGCATACAGGAAGGCGGCGCCACGATACTGTTGCCCGCTACTCGGAGATCATGCCCCGTTTAACGGAAGCCATCGATATGCTGGAGGAAGCGGGGGTGGAAGTGAATGTCCGTTATCTGCCCATGTGCCTGGCAGAAAAACGGCACCGCAAAAACTTTTTCAATTACCAGCAGCTTTCTTTTGATCTTCACGAATGGGATTACCAGAGTTGGCTCTGGACGATGATGATGCCTCAGATGATGAAGGAAGGCGGGCTCATTCCGCCCTTCCGGCTGGGTACTGGTGCACGCCGGCTTTATAAGGCGGATCCCCTTTATCTTCGGGACAATGCAGCCAAACATCCCGTCAAGACCGGATTTAAATACGCCGTGCAACGCGCTGTTGCGAAAGTGCAGCAGACAATCAACAAAGACGGGATTTATCGTGAAGAGGCAAAGCAGCGCGCCACTGTGGACTGTGGCTACAGGCAAGTTCCCGCGTGTGCAAGCTGCCACCTTCGCCATATCTGTGACGGATTTCACGGCGATTATACAGAGTTTTTCGGTGTGGAGGAGGCACGGCCTGTCACTGATGTGCCTGAAACGGAAGATCCCCGTATTTTCATTAAAGAACAGGAAAAGCACGTGCTTGCCGAAGATTGCGACTGGGCGCTGTAACGCCGCCGGCAGCAGTAAAACGTAGTAGACGAAACCGGGAGGAGATGCCTTTCATGCAGGCTGTCATTATGGCGGCAGGAAAATCAACGCGCACCTGGCCGCTTACCCTTACAAGACCCAAACCGCTGCTGCCTGTCATGGGCATGCCACTTCTTGAGCATCAGCTCCGCTCGCTGCAGGGCATCGCCGATGAGGTCATCATTATCATCGGCTTTATGGGAGACATGATACAGCAGCACTATGGCGGGCAGTACGGCACCATACGGCTGCGTTATGTGGAGCAGAAGGAACAGCGCGGCACCGGCCATGCCGTCCTGCAGACCGCGGATGCTGTAAAAGGCCCTTTTCTCGTGCTAAACGGCGATGATATGTACGATCCCGCCGATTTGCAGAAACTGGCTTTTCAGCCTGATGCGGCGCTGGCGCGGGAAGTGGAATCGCCCGAACGCTTCGGCATTTTCGAGATAGACGGGGATAATCGGGTGCTGGGTCTGGAAGAAAAGCCCGCCAGACCCCGCTCAAATCTCGCCAATATCGGCGCTTATTCCTTCACGCCGGATATTTTCGGGCTTCTGGAAAAGGTCGCACCCTCGCCCCGCGGCGAAATTGAAGTGACCGATGCAGTTCATGAACGGGCGCTTAAAGGTGTATTCCGGGTGATCCATGCCCGGGGATATTATCTTTCCATCGGCTACCCCTGGCATCTGCTGGAAGCAAACAGCTACTGGCTGGATCACTTTCTGCAGGACTGCAGGCAGGGCGAAATCAGCCCTCTGGCAGAGGTGAACGGCAAAGTACACATCGGCGAAGGCACAGGTATCCGTGCAGGTGTCGTTATTGACGGGCCTGCTTTTATCGGAAAGAACTGCATAATCGGTCCCAACTGCTGGATCCGATCCGGCACAACCATCGGCAACGGCTGCCGAATCGGCCAGGGAACGGAAATTAAAAACTCCGTCCTTTTCGATGGCGTTTTTGCAGCGCACCGGAATTATATTGGCGACAGCATTATCGGTGAAGGCTGTAATCTGGGCGCCGGAACAACCACTGCCAATGCGCGCCACGACGAAGGTACCATTTCTTCGCTCGTGGGCGGCGTTCTGCAGGATACGGGCCGGCTCCGGCTGGGTGCCGCACTTGGCGACAAGGTGCATACGGGTATACACACAGCCATTTATCCCGGGCGTAAATTGTGGCCCGGTTGCCACACCCTTCCGGGCAGTATTATCCGGAAGGATGTGACGGAAAATACTCCGGAGGACTGAAAACTCCCCCGGATATACGGCGAACGCCCATGAGCACTGAAGTCTCATGGGCGTTCTTTTACGTCATTCCTTTATTTTCACTCTGCTGTCCCGCTAGCAGGCACAGCAGACAGGAGGCTTATTTGCTCACGAAAATGTAGGGGCCGAACCCGTTGGGCATGGTGGCGGAAGGCAGTTCGTTGGTCATCGGCTGGCTTCCCAGTGAATAGGTCAGCCCTGCTTCCTGCTGCTGCGTGCGCGCACGGAAGTCAAAGTCCAGTTTTCCGTTCGCATTGAGGTCGCGCGTTGCCATGTAATAGGCGCGCAGAGCGGTAATGTGATAGACATCACGGGCCGGTTCCGTTCCGATAGGATCCGGCAGGAGTCCGAAAGAATTGCCGGCAGGTCCCAGGCTGATGAGCACGAAAGCATCATAATGTTTAGGCGGGAAGCTCAGTTGCGGAAAATCCGGGTCGCTGGGATTCCAGCGGGAGGCAAAAGCGTCAGCATGGTTCAGCCAGTAACGCTGCACACGGCTGAACTGCTGGAGATTCACCGGGATATAGATAAAAGGACGCCGAGTGGCCTGCAGTTGGCGCTCCACTTCCGGATAAAACTCAGGGGTAACAGCACCGGTGTAGCGGGGGAGTGAAAAATCCATCTGGTACGTGCCGTTGGGCTGGCGTACACCAAGAGGTGAATATTCGAGCAGACTCAATCTGCCGTCCTTGTCGGTATCGTAGGAACTAGAGAACTCATCGCTAAGCTCTTCATTTCCATGGTATTTCATGCGGAACATGTAGGGCTGCAGATTATAGAAACCGGAGTCTTCCGAGGGGTCTGCAGGCGGATTGCTGTCTCTCTTTTCAAAATTCACATAACCATAAGCGGGCGGATAAGTGGTATGATCCACATAATATGCCGTGAGCGCTGTTGCCACCTCGCGCATAGCACTGTCCAGACGGCGCAGTTTTGCACGCTCTATCATCCGGGGCCCGACAGTCATCGTCAATCCTGCCAGAATTGCAATAATTGCAATCACTGTCAGCAATTCAATTAATGTAAAGCCTTTTTTCTCAACCAATTTCATGTTAATCTCCTCTGGGGGATCTTCCCTGTCTCTCTGGTGATTATACCACAAAAACCAGAGGCGGGTATTTTTTCACCTGATCCGCGTGCAGCGGGCATCCTATTCCAAAAACAAATCATCGAAAGACAGCGGTTTTCGCTCGGTTTCTTCTTCCTGAAAAAGAGACGCCAGTTTCTTCCGCGCTTCCTCCTGCTTCTCCAGATCCGGTGTTTCGACACGCCCTTCACGAAATGCGAAGGCGTCGCAATAATTCATCTCGTTGCGGTCCCTGACGGCTTCCGTACCCGGAATTTCACACTGATTGGGTGCTGTTTTCCGGTGAAAGCGGCAATGGGCACAGCTGTGAAGCCAGGCGCTGCATTTGATGCAGTATTCTTTGAAGCCCGGCTGAGTGTGCGCACTTTCCCAGGGCGTTCCGCATTTACAACAGAAATATTCAGACATTGCCGCTGCTGCCTCAGGGGCTTTTTATTACTTCCGCTGCTTCGCCTTCGGCTACCGCCCCGGGCCTCAGCAACGGGACTTCCTCCACATCGGGCATGGCATCCTGCAGCATAGCCCAGAGCATAAAGAGGGTGGCGCGGGGAGCACTGCTTCCGGGGTTGCTTCTCCTGAATACATCTGCCCAGCCGCCATCTTCATTCTGGTAGGAAACTGCTTCAGGCAGCCAATTTTCCTGAAGCATCTTTTCATATTTCAGGAGCTTCAGCATGGCAAGTGCTTCGGCAGAAAAGGCATTCCGAATACCTTCTTTTGTCAGGCGTTCCCGATAAAGAACGCCCAGCGTGCCCCGAAGCCGCATATAATTCCGGGTATTTGCCACACACTGACCCTGACGCATGATAACGGCTGCAAACGCAACCGGACTCACGACATAGTTGCTTTCGTCGGCGACAAAATCAGCCATCTGAGCGACCAGTTCGTCTTCAATCGGATAATCCTTGCAGTAAAGGGCACGCTGAAGGAAATATTCCGCCCCGCTGCTTTCCTCTATCTTTTCCAGAGGAAGCATGAATGCAGGATCGGACATGCGCAGCAATCTGTCGCGCAGATCGTTTTCTTCTGTCATCACTACACTGGAAGCGGTGAACTCAAAGCTGTAACGTTCCGGCAGATCATATTGCCGCTGCAGATAATCCAACAGGACGTACCATATCCAGCGGCCCGATTCGCGGCATTTAAAAACCATGAACGCCAGCGCCCGGTCAATTTCTTTTGCATAGCGGCTTTCGGCATAAGGCCGGGCATCGCCGGGGATCGGAAGCGTATCAGGTATACCTCCCACAATGCGCAGTGGCTGAAAAGTGGTGCTTTCCGTCGTGTTCTTCTGTGAATCTCCGGAAGTCTCTTTGGCGGCCTCGGCTGCTTTTTCTTTTTTCGGAGCAGCCCCTTTCTTTTCTGCCGCACCGGCGTACACTCCGAGAAAAGCGGTCAGAAAACACACTGTCAGCAGACACATTCCCGGTCTGAAATTATTTGCCCTTCTCATCTTTCCATATCCTTTCTTCTATCGAAAATACGGTTTATCGCCGCCACCAGGGCACCTGTATACAAATTGAATCCATGCAGCATTATAACAAAGACGCATCGACCAGGAGCAGTTTTACGCCCAATAGCCCTCCGACACGTGCAAAGGCATCCCGCCGTTGTTTAAACTGGCGGCACTTGCATCTGAAGAATGCTACAGCGGATTTGTACCAATCCTGATTCTCGTACTATACTTACCGTCATGCAGATACATGGAGCCGGGCGAAGACATGACAGCCCCGGAGCGATATTCTCAGATTCTAGGGTAAAAGGAAGCAGATTATGAGCGAATTCTGGCATGACGCAGGCTGCGTTTTTCACCCGGTCAGTGCACCGGATTACCTCCCTGAAACACAATTGAAACAGTTGCAGCTCCATCGGCTTCGTGCTGTTGTACAGAGGAGCTATGATCATGTGGCACTTTTTCGGGAGCGGATGCAGGGAAAAGGGATCACTCCTGAAGATATCCGGCAGCTGGAGGATATCCAACACCTTCCCTTCACGGTAAAAACAGATCTGCGGGATACCTACCCTTTCGGTCTTTTTGCCAGTCCGATGAACGAAATTGTGCGCATGCATGCTTCCAGCGGTACAACGGGCAAGCCCATTGTTGTCGCCTATACACAAGAAGATCTCCGGGTCTGGTCGAGCGTGATGGTTCGCTGTTTTGCCGCGGCGGGACTCGACCGGGGCGACATTATCCAGAACGCATACGGCTACGGCCTTTTCACGGGCGGTCTGGGTGCACACTATGGTGCCGAAGCACTGGGCGCCACAGTAATCCCCATCTCCGGCGGCAATACGGATCGCCAGATCATGCTGCTCAAGGACTTCGGCGCCACAGCGATCTGCTGTACGCCCAGCTATTTTCTCCGCATACTTGAGCGTGCTCCCGAACTGGGTGTAAACCTCCGGGACCTTCCGCTGAAAGCGGGTATTTTCGGTGCGGAGCCCTGGACAGATGAGATGCGCAAGCGCATTGAACCTGAAGCCAATATTAAGGCGTATGATATTTACGGGCTCTCCGAGATCATCGGACCGGGCGTTGCCAATGAATGTTCGGCTCAGGACGGCCTGCATATTTTTGAAGACCATTTTTATCCGGAGATCGTGGATCCTGAGACACTCCAGCCTGTGCCGGACGGCGAAGAAGGCGAACTGGTGCTGACAACCTTGAGCAAGCAGGCGATGCCGATGATCCGGTACCGTACAAGAGATATCACCACGCTTTACAAAGAAAAATGCAGCTGCGGGCGCACAGTTCGCCGGATGCGCCGTATTGCACGGCGCAGCGACGATATGTTTATCATACGGGGCGTGAATGTCTTTCCGTCCCAGATCGAGGAAGCACTGCTGGCAGTGGAAGGCACTGCGCCCCATTACCAGATTGTTCTGACCAATGACGGCACCATGGATGATGTGGAGGTTCAGGTGGAAGTTTCTCCGGAAGCGTTCAGCGACAAAGTGAGCGTCATGGAAGGACTACGCAAGAAACTGAGCGCTTCCATTGAGCGCGTAGTGAATATCCGTGTGAATGTGCGGCTCGTCGAGCCGAATAAAATCGCCCGGAGCGAAGGCAAGGCAAAACGCCTGATCGATAACCGAAAAAAATAACGGCGGCACTGCATGCCTGTAAGGAAAGGACTGTTGCGTGGGTGACAGCGTCCGGCCAGGCAGCGGGCAGAAAAAGAGATAGGAGACACGTCATGAAAATGCATCAATTGTCCATGTTTCTGGAAAACAAACCCGGACGTCTGAGTGAGCCCTGCCGCCTGCTGGCGAATGCAGGCATCAACATCCTCACCCTCTCTGTCGCCGACACCCAGCAGTTTGGTATTCTGCGCCTTATCGTGCCCGATTGGGAAGCGGCGAAGGGCGTGCTTGAAAAAGCCGGGTTTGTCGTAAATGTGACGGAAGTGGTGGCAACGGAAGTGGTTGATCAGCCCGGCGGTCTTGCAACCATTCTGGAGATCATCGAAGAAGTGGGGTTGAACATAGAATATATGTATGCTTTCACTTTCCGCTGCAACGACAAAGCGGTAATCGTCTTCCGTTTCGACAACAATGATATCGCCGTGACGGCACTGCAGGCGAAAGGGATCAGTGTGGTAGGCGGTGTGGAGCTGTACGAGCGCGCCCGCCAGTAATATTCCTGTTTGCCGGAACATCAAATGATCCGCATCTCTCGTTTCAGCTTCCGATGCCGGAGAACTCTATAAAAAGGCTGCTCCATGAACACCTTTGCCATTGACAACCAGATCCTCGATAAAGAAGAAACAATGCCCCGTACTGAGCTGCAGGCACTGCAGCTGAAACGGCTGCGGGAAACAGTGGCACGCGCCATGAATGTGCCTTTTTATAAAAAGGAATTTGCCGAACGGGGCATTACCCCCGACTCCATTCAGACGCTGTCGGATGTGCGGCGCCTTCCTTTCACAACCAAAGAGGATATGCGCAGTAATTACCCCCTCGGACTCTGCGCCGTACCACGCACGGAACTCGCCCGCATTCACGGTTCCTCCGGAACAACAGGCATGCCCACCTTTGTGGGATATACCCACCAGGATCTGAAGACCTGGGCACGCCTTTGTGCCCGTTTTCTGGTTGCAGGCGGACTGCGCCCCGGACATACAGCGCAGATTGCCTTCGGGTACGGCCTTTTTACCGGCGGCTTCGGGCTGCATTACGGCGTGGAAGAAGTGGGAGCGGCCGTACTGCCCGTATCTTCAGGCAACACGACACGGCAGGTGCAGCTGATGCGCGATCTTCAGCCTGATGCGCTGATCTGCACGCCCAGTTATGCGCTGAATATTGCGGAAGTGGCACGGGGCATGGGCATTGATCCCCGGACACTGAGCCTGCGCTTCGCTCATTTCGGCGGCGAAATGTGGACAGAAGACATGCGCCGCCAGATCGAGGCAGAAATGGATCTCGCCGCATTCAACAACTACGGTCTGTCGGAAATTATCGGGCCCGGAGTCAGCGGCGACTGCGCCGCCCGCAGCGGCATGCATATTCAGGAAGATCATTTTCTGGTGGAGTGTCTGGATCCGGAAAGCCTGGAGCCGACAGAGGACTATACATACGGAGAACTGGTCATCACAGCGCTTACCCGGGAAGCGATGCCCATGATCCGGTACCGGACCCGAGATATTGCAGCACTGGATCCCTGCGTTTGTGAATGCGGCCGTACGACAGTTCGGATGACCCGGGTGATGGGGCGCACCGATGACATGCTGATTATCCGGGGGGTCAACGTATTTCCCTCGCAGATAGAAGAGGCGCTCTTTCAGGTGGAAGGCACCTCACCCCATTATCTGGTGGAAGTGAATCGCCCTGACCGGCTCGATGAAATCACTGTCAAAGTGGAATTGCGGCCTGAGTTTTTAAGCGATAAAATGAGCGTTATGCAGACGCTGCGCGACAGCATTGTCCGGCGCATCCAGACGGTGGCAGGCGTTCATGCAAAGGTGGAGCTTCTGGCACCGCAAACACTGGAACGATCGGCAGGCAAAGCCGTCCGGGTCATTGACCGGCGCAATCTGCAGGGCTGATTGCCCTGCTTATTCGTGGCGCAGTGCTTCCACAGGATCCATATTCGCCGCCCGGAGAGCCGGGTAAATTCCGAAGACCACGCCGATCATTGCTGAAATTGAAAAAGCGAGAGCAGGAGCCCAGGGCGTAATGATTGTCTTCATTTCCGCCAGATGGCTGATCAGGATGGGAATGGTCACACCGAAAAGCACACCGATGGCACCTCCTGTGCCCGCCAGAATAACGGTCTCGATAAGAAACTGAACGATAATGTCCCGTTTCTTGGCACCCAGAGCCCGGCGAATGCCTATTTCCCGGGTGCGTTCGGTAACACTCGCCAGCATGATATTCATGATTCCGATTCCGCCGACCAGAAGTGAAATGGCGGCAATGGCGCCGAGCACGGTGTTAAAAATCTGCTTGGTTCGCTCCGCCTGGCGCAGCAGTTCCAGCGGCACCACCATTTCATAGTCTTTCTGCTTATGATCCACAGCAAGAAGGCTGTTAATAATCTGAGCCGTTTCCTCTACATCTTCCAGCCTGTCCACCTGAATGATCGCTTCATGCAGTTCCACCCGCTCCGCTTCGAAAGAACCGGCACTGCGCCGCATCAGCGTTTCTCCGAAGCGGCTTTTGGCTGCACTCAGCGGGATATAGACACGTGGCGCATAACCGCCATTGCTCCGACCGGATCCGCCGTTGCCGGACTGACCTGACCCGGCCGACACTTCCGCTTCTACGACACCGACAACTTTATAATAATCGGAGTCAATCCGGACATTCCTTCCGATGGACGGGGACAGCGGAAAAAGGCGTTTTTCCACGGGAGCCGTAATCACGCACACATTGACATGTTCTTCCATTTCCACAGGAGTGAAAAAACGGCCGGACACCAGATGCAGGGCATGCACATCCGTGTACCAGGGCGTAACACCCACAATTTCGGCGTCGACACGCTGTGTGGCATTCCAGACATGATTGCGGATAATGCGCCCAGGCGCCAGTACGGTGACACTCGGGATGGTATCCTGAATGCGTGTCATATCCGCATAGGTAAGCCCGTAGGTGGAAACACGGCTCTGCGTGGAGCTGATGCGCTCCGTATCAGAAGGTTTTACGCTACGCAGGATAATATTCTGGCTGCCCAGCTGACGGATCTGCTCCTGCGCTTCATAGCCGGCTCCTTCACCCACGGCAAGCATGGCGATAACAGAACAGACGCCGAAAACAATGCCCAGCATCGTCAGAAAAGAGCGGAGCCTGTGCTGCCACAGAGTTTTGAATCCCAAAGACACGGCGCGCTGTATTTTTGCCGGGCTGAAGAGGACGCGCAGCCCGTGCAGATCTGCTTTAAGCATTGCGCACATCCTCCTCAATGCAGCCGTCCCTGAGCCTGATAATCCTGTCGGAACGCAGACCGATATCCGGATCGTGGGTTACCATGATAATGGTTTTTTTCTGGGCGCGCAGTTCATCGAAAAGCGCAAGAATTTCGGCACCGGAAGAGGAATCCAGATTGCCCGTCGGTTCATCGGCGAGCAAGACAAGAGGATTGTTGACAAGTGCCCGGGCAATACCCACCCGCTGCTGCTGTCCGCCGGAAAGTTCTGTCGGTTTATGATGGAGCCGGGCACCAAGCCCGACGCGTTTTGCAATCTCCGTGGCGAGGCGGCGGCTTTCTCCTGCCGGAACTCCCTGATAGTACAGAGGCACTTCAATATTTTCGAGCACATCCAGCTGCTGGATCAGGTTGTATGACTGAAAAATGAAGCCTAATTGAGAACCCCGCATTTCGGACAGGGCGTTGTCATCGAAATGCGAAACATCCCGACCGCCAAGAAGATATTTTCCTTTTGAGGGACGGTCAAGGCATCCGAGAATATTGAGCAGCGTAGACTTTCCGCAGCCGGAAGGGCCCATAATGGCAATGTATTCCCCCTCATGAACATCAAAAGAAACATTATGCAGCGCATCCAATGTCACCTCGCCCATGACATAGGTTTTGGTCACCTGCTGCAGCGATACAATAGGACGGCTACTCATAGGCAGGGCGCTCTCCAGCACTCCCGCCCGGACGTTGCGCTCCTTCCTGCCGTCCGGCACCTGATACGGCTTCCGGACGCGCTGCCCCGCCCGGTTTTCCTGCATCTTCTCTGTTCCGTTCTTCCGTGGTGCGCCCTTCTCCCGGATCGGCATTTTCGCTGTTTCGCCGACCGCTCTCCGCATTACCGCGCTCCTTGTCTCCGCCTGAAGCGTCCCTTTCCCCGCTGCCGGAATCACCCTGCTGCATCTCTTCTCCGGCTACAGGCAGATGCCCGGAACCCTCCTTCTGCTCTTCTTTCTTTTCTTTTTCCGCCCGTACAGCCCGGGGAGGCTGAAGCAATACGGACTCGCCTGCTTCCAGTCCCTCCTGAATTTCAATAAAGGAAATATTGTACTCGCCCGTTTTCACCGGACGGGTTTCCACTCCGAAAAGCGTGGCAACATAACAGACTGTCCGATCATTCACAAGATGCACCGCATGCATGGGCACCTGCAGCGCATTGGCCAGCACATTGGTAATAATCTCAGCTTCAGCGCTCATACCCGGCTTGAGCCAGTCGTATTCCCCGTCAATGTTCACCAGTGTCCGGTACACCTTCTGATCAGGATTGAGCCACCGGTTCTGCGAGTCAGGCACAACAGCAATACGCTGCACTTCACCGGTGAGGAGCTCGCCGGGAAATGCGTCAACACGGATTCGCGCCTTCTGTCCGGGCTTCACTTTTTTGACAAAAGACTCATGCACCTGCAGGCGCACTGCCATCACCGAGGTGTCGGGAATGGTAATCAGCACCTGGCGCTCCCGGACGGTTGCACCTTCTTCAATCGTTTCCGACCGGAAGCTCTGCTCGCCTGTCCCGTACACCACCAACCCGGTTTTGGGGGCGCGGATGATGCATTTTTCGATCTGAGTCGCCAGATCCTCCCGTTTGCGTGTCTGCAGCTGATGGCGTGCCTCGGCAGAATTTTTCTGTGCCCGGCTCTGCGCTTCTTTAGAATGAGCTAATTTGAGCGTCCTTTGGAGCTTGCGCAAAGACTCCTCATATTCAGACATGTATTTCTGCGCCGACTTCACAAACTCATATTTAATAAACAGATCCAATTTGGTTTCCGCCGATTGCAGAGCGATCACTTTGCGGTTGTAGGCGTTCTGATCGGTGTCCAGTTGGGTCTTGGTTATGAATTCTTTATCAAAAAGCCGTTTTGACCCTTCCAGTTTTGTATCCGCCAGCCCCACATCCTCCTGCGCAAGTTCCAGCTCATTTTCCAGCTGGCGCAGCGTTTGACGTGCTTCACCATCTCCGAGCTTATCCGGATGGGCATACTGTGAGAAATCGATGGTTGAGGAATCAAGCGGTTTTTCACGAGATTCATCGGGCGGCGCATCAAGCCCGAGTTCTTTCAGCAGGGTTTCGGTGAGGCTGGCTCCGAGAAATTTTTCCAGATCCATGCGGGCAAAATGAACCAGCAGCTCCCCTGCTTTAATGTCGCTTTCATTCTGGTTCAACTGGATGTCGTACTGTTCGATGGCATCGGTGAGAGACGCGGAAGAATTCTGAAACTCCAGTTCCTGGGCAAGCTGTTTGTCCAGCAGGTCCTTGGAATCGAGCTCTATCAGGATCAGACCTTCCTCCACGTCTTTCTGAGTAATCTGGTACCCCTCTTCAATCAGTTTGAGGATACGTGTTTGACCCTGCACCTCGCATTGCACCTGAAGGGACTCTTTTGCCTCAATGCTGCCCCCTTCCAGCACGGCGATTTCCATGGGACCGCGGAAGGCTTTGTAAGTGGCACCTGTGGGAGCCCCTTTTTTGCCGCCTGAGCGGAAATAGAACGCACCGCTCAGCACAATAACAGTCAGAAGTATCAGGACGCCCAGGCGGATGAGAGCCTTGCGCCGAATAAAACCGCGGGTGGTCTGCAGCATATTACCTATCCTTTTTCACAGCCGGAACACATTACGCCATGCAAAAGGAAGACCGTCGGTTCCGGGACGCATACCGTGCTTTTACAACACGGAAGAAGGCCGCCTCCACGCAGTTACCGGCGCAGACCCGGAAGCAGAAAGGAGGAATTTGCGGATAAACTCCGGAGAAAGGATGGAAGTCCCGTTAGAAGTCTTCATTAAAATGAATGGGCTCCTCCACTTCCAAGCCACTTGCCTCTACCGCACTTTTCCCGGTATCGGCGAAGGGGTGCACAATCGTAGTGAAGGTGAACCAGCCGAGAATGATTACGAGAACAACAATCGCCCAGGCCAGTGCTTCCTGCACCCACCGGGGATAACTGCCCTCCAGAATAGCATCGAACCGTTCCCCTTTCATAAACTGAAGGGAACCGTTATTTTTTATCGGCTGCGTGCACAGCAGATACTGGTCGATATAGGGGTCGGCTTCGATTTCCAGAAAAGCGCAATAGCTTCGCAGAAAACCGAGCGCATAGGCACGTCCGGGCATGGCTTCCACATTGCCCGATTCAAATGCCTGCAAGTATTCCAGCGGAACATGGGTGCGTTCACATGTGGTCTGAATCGTAAGCCCAAGTGATTCACGACGCTCACGCAGCATGTTCCCAGGAAAAAGCTTATCCTGCATGGTGCTCTTCCTTTTTTAGTGCGCCTCCGAGTATTTCCCGGGGCTTACTCCCAAGATGCGGCCCGACAATACCTCTCAGCTCCATCATGTCAATCAGCCGCGCTGCTCTAGCATACCCTATCCGAAGCCTCCGTTGCACCATTGATATCGAAGCCTGCCCAGCTTCCAGCACAACCCGAATGGCCTCTTCCAACAGAGGATCCTCGTAATCTTCCAAATCGTGCAGCGAACTCTTCGTTTTTCCGTAATTTTCAATCTCATCACGATATTGAGGCGGCGCCTGCAATTTCAAATAGGCAATGAGCGCAGCCATCTCTTTGTCGCTCACAAATGCACCCTGAAGGCGCATCTGCCCAAAATTGCCGCCCTGTTGCAGCAGCATATCGCCTTTGCCTATAAGGCGTTCCGCACCAATTTCATCAAGAATGCACCGGGAGTCCACACGGGACGACACCCGGAAAGCGATGCGAGCGGGAAAATTCGCTTTGATGACGCCGGTCAGCACATCCACAGACGGACGCTGGGTTGCGACAATCAGGTGAATGCCTACGGCACGGGCAAGCTGCGCCAGCCGGGCGATAGCATCCTCCACCTCGGCACGGGCAAGCATCATCAGATCTGCCAGCTCATCAATAACACACACAATATAAGGGAGCTTGCGAACGATATTAAGAGAGCCGCCTTTTTCCGAACCGTTACCGCTCAGTTCGATCTCGCCGTTCTCGACGCTCTTATTGTACATCTCTATATTCCGTACACGCAAGTCGGCAAAAAGACGGTACCGTTCTTCCATTTCGTTAATGAGCCAGCCCAGTGCACCCGCCGCCTTATCGCAGGCGGTTACTACGGGGGTAATCAGATGAGGAATATCATTAAAGATGGAGAGTTCCACCATTTTCGGATCAATCAGCATCAATTGGAGTTCATCCGGTGTATGGCGGAACAGCAAGCCCGCCAGCAGCGATTTGATGCATACTGTTTTCCCCGAACCTGTAGCGCCCGCCACCAGCAGATGCGGCATAGCCTCCAGATCAGCGACATGTGACACACCGGCAACATCTTTGCCCAATGTAAGGGCAAGCACTTGTCTGCCCTGAGTAAAAGAAGGATGTTCCAGCAGCTCACGGATAACGACCGGGTCCTGTACTTCATTGGAAATCTCGATGCCGACCCTGCCTTTCCCGGGAATGGGCGCTTGTACGCGGACACCGTGCGCTTTGAGTGCCAGCGCAATATCATCCACCAGGGCAAGAAAACGGCCGACCCGCATACCCGGAGCGGGTTCCATCTCAAAGCGGGTAATCGTGGGACCCCGGGTAATTTCGATTACTGACGCCTCGAGGCCATGATTATGCAGCGTATCTTCAAGGAGCAGCGCCATTTCCTGCAGACGGGCATTCAGATTGGGAATCGTCGATCGTGTCGCTGTTTTAAAAATGGCAATGGGCGGGCGGGTATAATGCGCCGGATATTTATAGTCTTCAGGCACTTCATCGTAGTCATGGGCACGGCGGCGCAGAACAGGTGTCTGTACTTTCTCTTCTTTTTCAGCAGATGATAAAAAAGCGGGTGAAGAATAAGGCATGATTATCCGGTCGGGCCGTTGCAGCGTTTCCGGAGTCTCAGCAGAGCCGGGCACATCTCCATATTCTGCATCAGATGCTTCCTCCTGCTCCTGCTCTTCTTCTTCCTCTTCCTCTTCCTCTTCCTCTTCTGAAAGAACATCTTCGCCCTGCGGAGGAGCCGGGGGAAACGCTTTCTTCTTCTTCTGAGAATCAGGGCAGTCGGGCTCTTTACCTGGAGGCGGCGGAGGGGCATCTTCTTCTTCCGCCTTTTCTTCCGGCGGATACAACACAGGGATAGAACCTGTATGGATCGTAATTACAGGGGCACCCGCAACCTCTTTTCCTTCTTCAGGAAGTGCATCTTCATCAGGGAGAACAGACTCGGGAAAAACAGATCCGGAATCACCTGCCTCAGCTGCTGCAGGCGCATCAACCCATACGAGGCGGGGCAGAAAGAAAAGAAATAGCCATGAGAAGAAAGAAAACCTCTCTCTTCTTGCTTCCGGATGAAAAGCAGCTTCGGGCAGGTCTGCTGAAAAACTGTCGATGGGCTGAAGATCTTCTTCTGTCGGAATCGATTTTTTTGCTGCGCCCGCTTTGCCCGGATTCTGAAAAAACCATCTCAGCACGCGCCAGCATCCTTTTAAAATATAAAATATTATTTGGAAGCTTCGGACCAGGGTCAAATCAACACAAAGAAGAAAACCCAGCGTCGCCACAAGTGAAAAAATGAGAATCCACGTTCCCTGCGACAGATCAAACCCGATTAGCGGCGCCATCAAAAACCTGCCCAGAACACCACCCGAATCGACATTGGAAAAACCTGTCGGCATAATCATCTGGCAAAGCAGGACAGCGGATCCCATGCACAGGATAAATCCTGTTATCCGGGTAAAAATACTGCCTTTGAACCCGCCGGAGACTATCTTCAGTGCCCAAACAAAAAAGAGCATGTAAAACAGGTGAGAAGCATCTCCGATCAGGATGGACAGTATACCGGCGATGAGGGCGCCGTATGCGCCCATTTCGTTGGGTACAGACAGGATACCCTGAAGATCTGCGGGCCGTCCCATCTCCAGATTATCCTGCACATCAAAGCCATCGCACAATACTGCAGCTGCAAGGATAATCCCGATACCAAAAAAAGCAGCTCCCCAGACCCAACGCATTCCGGTCGACTGTTTATGCTCTGCATGGGTGCTCAACAAAACAACTCCCTTCTTTCTTGATCCTGTGGTCATTTTAGCAGATGTTTTGCTAAATTTCAACCAAATATTGTGGTTGAACCCAGGTGTCGTAACAATATATAGACATAAAAGCGGACGTTTCGCCGTATCTGATCACGCCCGCAATACATCAAAACAAGCAGGGACCAGGCAGCCTTTTCTTAAAAAAACACCAAATCTGCATGCCTGCAAATTCTGAATTTTCGTGAAAGGCAAAGGCTCTTTTATTTCCGGTAATCAAAAGAATGGTCTTTCTTGAAATAAACTTGCGGGAACGGTAGACTTTAGAAGATGTTTTACCCTATTCACCAATCCAAACGGGAGAGAGTACGTATGAATACAGCCACTAAAGTCAAACTGAGTGCCATGATGTTTCTGGAGTTTTTTATCTGGGGAGCCTGGTGCGTCACCCTCGCCACCTATCTGGGCACCACCCTGAAATTCTCCGGCGGCCAGATCGGCAATGCCTTTCTTACCATGGCGATTGCGTCGGTCATATCCCCTATTTTCGTGGGCATGATTGCCGACAAGTTTTTCCCTGCCCAGCTGCTGATGGGCGTGCTGCATCTGCTGGGCGCCGCACTGATGTTCGCTGCCGCCAAAGTGCAGACCCCAGGTCTTTTCTTCTGGGTACTGCTCGGCTACACCCTCTGCTACATGCCGACCCTGGCGCTGTGCAACACCATTGCCTTCAACCAGATGACGAATTCGGAAAAAGAATTTCCGCTGATCCGCGCCATTGGTACGAGTGGCTGGATCGTGGTTGGCCTCCTGATCGGTTATGGTCTGAAATCAACTTTTGAGAATATTGAAGCCTCCAATATTCCGCTGCTCATCGCCGCCGGTTCCTCGCTGCTTATGGGCATTTATTCCTTCTTCCTGCCCCATACCCCGCCGCAGGGTAAAGGCAAAAAAGTCACGCTGGGCGACATCTTCGGTATTGAAGCCTGGGCGCTTCTGAAAGACGGGTATTTCCTCGTATTTGTGCTGGCTTCTCTTTTTATCAGTGCCACCACTTCTTTTTATATCAATTTTGCCAATCCCTTCTTTAACGCCATGAGTCTGCCCTACCCGGCAGCGCTGATGACAAGCGGTCAGATTTCTGAATTCCTCTTTACAGCGCTTCTCGGCTTTTTCTTCGCCACTATCGGTGTGAAATGGATGCTCAGTCTGGGCATGCTTTCCTGGGGTCTGCGATACATCCTCATGATGAATGATGCGGGCCCGGGCTATGCGCTCTGGATTCTTGCCATCATCATCCACGGTGTCTGCTACGGCTTCTTCTTCACCGCCGGTCAGGTCTATGTGGGGAAAGTGGCGCCTAAATCAATTCAGGCAAGCGCCCAGGGATTTATTGCGCTCATCACCTTCGGGCTCGGTCAGGGGCTCGGCTCTGTCATTTCCGGCCGCATCGTGCAGCATTATACGGTGAACGATGTAACAAACTGGTCTAAAGTCTGGCTTGTGCCTGCCATTGTCTCTATTGTTGCCGGCGTTCTGTTCGCTATCTTCTTCAAAGTAAAACCGGCAGAAGAAATATGTGATGACGCTGAAGAAATTCCTGATGCGCCGGAAGCCGAACTGCAGAGCTGATCTTTTGCAGACCTGCACGTGTTTGCAGACGGCAGCGTTGCCGCTTCCTCAGATTCCATACTGCTGATTGTGCCGGCTGGACGCATGCGCTGCATCCAGCCGTTTTTTGTTTAGTCCGTTTTTCCGAAAATTTGCGGGGATTTCCCGGCTGCAATGCATCTGTACTCTTCTTAAAAAAAATCGGGAGGGGAACCATGACGCCTCGTAAAAGCAGGAGACATCTGATCAGTACCGGAGGAGTGCTCTTCGCTCTCCTCTTTTGCTGCATGACTGTAACTGTCGCCGACGAGCGAACTGTCGGAAACTCTTTTCCCGGTTCGCCCCTTTATCCCGAAAGTGCGGTGATGCGGCTGGATGCCGCTTCGGATTTCCGGGACGACCGCAATGTGCGATGCACTCTCATCGACGATGCCGGGCGGTATGCTTATCTCGGCACCTGGGGCAGCCCTGCACGGATCATCAAAATGGATCTGGGCGAAGATACTGCAGATCTGCCTGTACAGGTGGCAACACTGGTGCTTGAAGGAGGCGAACAAAATATTTCCTGCGGCATGATTGATTCCGATGCCGGCTTCGCCTGGTTTGGAACGGAAAGTAATCCGGCCCGAATCATCAAAGTATCCCTGGGAGAAGGGACCGACCCGCCAAAACTTATCGCATCTGTCACACTTCCCGCCGCTGACCGGCAGCTCCGGTGTGCCGCTCATGACAAAGCGGCAAACATAGGCTATTTCGGCGCCAACACCAGCCCCGCCGTAGTGATCAAAGTCGCCCTGGGCGAAGGGATCAACCCTCCGGCAAAAGTGGGCGATACAGAGCTGCCGACAAACGGTCAACAGCTGAATTGCAGTCTCTTCGACCCTGTCCGGCGCTTTGCCTATTTTTCCGAGGCTGCATCCGGGAAGCTCTTCAAAATTGCACCGGGTTCGGCCGGAGCACCACCGATACTGGCAGGCGAAATGAGCGGAATGCCTCAGGTGCGCTGCGCTGTAATCGACCCGGAGAGCGGGCATGCCTGGTTCGGAACCAACACGTCCCCGGGCAAGGTCTATAAAGTCGATGTAAGCAGCGGCTCTTCAAGCCCGCATCTTCTAGGCTCGATCACATTGGACAGCAGAGACGAGAATTTGGCTGCGGCAGTGATCGATGCGCCCGGGGGCTTTGCGTATTTCAGCGGTGAAGAATCCGGCATTTACGGTGCTGTGATCAAAGTGTCGCTAGGAAAAAACGGCGCACCTTTTGAACGCATACACCGCCAGCAGCTGTACACAGACGAAAAAGTGCTCAACAGCGGCATCATAAACGTGAGCCGGGGCTTTGCCTGGTTTTCATCTCAGACCGCACCATCACGCATTGTTAAAGTCGGATTGTCTCCGCAAAGCCATATCACCCGGCTGGGCTGCACCGAACTGGAAAGCGGCGAAATAAAGACCAATGCAGCCGTCATGGATTCACAGGCTGAATATGCCTGGATAGGTACTGAAACATCACCGGGCAGAATTATCAAGACCGCATTGTATCGGGGCGAAAAACGACCTCACCGGCTGAACCGTATCGATCTGGCGGCGGATGAAAATACGATTCTGTGCGGTGCCGTAGACGAAGAGCGGGGCTATGGCTGGTTCGGCACTTACGACGGAAACCCCGGAAGAGTCGTCATGGTTTCGCTGGGTGAGGGCGATGCACCTCCGGAGCGGCATGGCGCACTTACGCTGAACGCTAATGAATCCGGGCTGCGCTGTGTAGCTCTGGATGCATCCCGTGAATATGCTTTTTTCGGAACCCATTCTCAGCCGCCCCGCATCATTAAAGTGGCGCTGGGATCCGGCAGTACTCTTCCGCAGCGCGCTGCATCCATCAGTTTCGGTACACTCGAAGATGCATTCCGCTGTGTCGCCTATGACGCTGTCCATAATCTGCTGTATTTCGGTTCTGATCGGGGATATATCCTTCGGGTGGCACCCGGTTCCGGCAATGCGCCGCCCCAGATTCTGGACACCATCCAGTTGTCATCGCCGCAAAGTTCTCTTGTCAGTGCCGTACTGGATCCGCAAGCCGGTTACGCCTGGTTTGGTACGATGGACAATCCGGGCCGTGTCGTCAAGGTGGATATCCATCCGCAGCGCAGCTTCGCCCGCATCAGCACGCTTACGCTGAGCGCCGGTGAGTCGGCGCTTTTTGCCGCCGCCCGGGATCCGCAGACCAATTACGGCTACTTCGGTACCAATACACCGCCCGGTAAAGTCATCGCTGTAGATCTGGGCTCTGGCAGCGCACAGCCTGCCCGCCTCGGGAGTGTAACCCTGAAAGAAGGGGAAGGGTATCTTCGCACCGCCCTGCTGCATCCGAACGGTTCCAGGCTCTGGTTTACCTGCAACGGCGTCCCGGGGAATCTGGTGCGCCTCGGTGTCGGTCATGCTGAATTTATCAAAGGAACCCGCCTGACACTGTCCGAACCTGCTGCTGTCACAAAAGTTCACTTCTACTCCCATCGGGCTAAAGGCGCCGTGAGGCTTGCAATCTATCAGTACGGAGCCTCCCCCGCGCTTCTGTGGGAATCAGACGCTATCCCCAATACTGTTCAAAATGGCTGGCTGACCGTGCCCATAGCCTTGGGTACGCCCTCTGCTCTGGCATTACCTGCCGGTGTTTACTGGCTCGCCTATCAGGTGAACTGCCCCGATCCTGTGCCGAGCTGGTCCGGAGGCGCGGCGGGCAGTGGCTTTTCCGTTGTCCATCCCTTCGGCTCTTTTCCGGAAAATCTGTTTCAAAACACGCCTACCGCCATACAGCCGACAAGTGACAACTGGAGCATATATCTTTCCTATGACAACCACCTTGACGCTCCCTCCGACCCGGACAGCGCAGAGATTACGGAAAGCAGCATCCGTTGGATCTGGAAAGACAACACAGCCAACGAAAGCGGCTTCAAGGTCTGGGCAGATCCGGGAAACGCCATTCCCGTGACCCAGCGTGAAACACTGCCTGCGGACAGCACCTCCTGGCTCTGGGACGGACTGACTCCGAACTGCCTTTACAGTTTTCAGACAGCGGCATTTCTCTTTGCGGACAGCGAGAAAACCCAGGCCATTTCCAGGCGCACGAAAGCAGCCGCTGCTCTTCCGGGAACCTCTATTCTCTGTGATCACCCGCTCGATACGCCCTTCCCCGCAGGAACTCTTTTTACCTTCACCAATCCCGCCGGATTCGGAGAGGGAATCCATGGCGACAGTCCCGACAAAATCAGCGCATACCGCTATGTATGGAACAGCACAGCCGACCATGTTTTCAAGGGCACAGAAACCCTGTGGAACAGCGGCAACCTGATCCAGATACCGCCTGCCCTCTCAAAACAGTATTATCTGCATCTGCTGTCTCTCAATGAGGCAGGCGAACCCGGCGGAGTGCTGCATTACGGCCCCTTCGTCATTGATGCGGAACCGCCTCAAGCCCCTTCTGTCTCCGGGCCTCTGCTGACCGGCAACCCGCGCCCTCAATGGAGCTGGCTCTCCGGCGGAGGCGGAGCAGGTATCTATGAAGTGGAGCTGAACGGCTCAGGAACCTGGACAGAAACAACTGATCTCTTTTATGTTCCCGATCACGATCTTCCCGAAGGAGCTCATACCCTGCGGGTGCGCGAGCGGGACGAGGCAGGAAACTGGTCGGTGCCCGGTCTCTTTACCATCACCGTGGATCTGAGCGCACTTGGCGCTGCCATTCTTCCGCTGAACCCGCCGGAAACCAGTGCTTCCCTTCTGTCTTTTCAGATACGCTTCAGCCGTGATGTGGGCAGCAGTTTCACGCTGTCCGCGCTTTCAGTGACAGGGACGCTCGCCGGAGACCTGACACTCACAGGCGAAGGAGCCGACTATCTTGTTACTCTGCTGCTGGATGACCCCGAGGCGGAAGGAGACGCAGGCATCCGTATCTCCGGCGGCATGATCGCCGACGGACTGGGCAATTACTATCACGGCGGCGTTTCACCGCTCCTGCACATCATAAAATGGCGCGAACCCTATTTCACGGAAACTCCGCAAGGTGGGCGCAAATACGAAGGCGACACCCATTTGCTGCGTACAATTCCCAACTGCACCGCCTCCTCACTCGTATACAAATGGAAGTGCGAGCGAGGGGATAAATCAATCGTCACCGGGCCTGCCACGTCTGAATGGCTCTTTGAGCCGCTCAGCCTTGCCGATGCCGGGCAGTACTGGTGCGAAGTCACCTATGACGGAATTACCCGAACAGCAGAACCCGTGCTGCTGGAAGTAAAAGCCCCTCTGACGATAACCAAAGCGCCCCGGGGCGCATCCGTTGAAGCAGGTGACAGCCACCGCTTTATCATTTCCGTAACAGGCGGCTATGCCCCTTTGAGCTATGTCTGGTATAAAGACGGCGTGGTGCTGCCGGGCGATCAGGGAGACAGCAGTCTGCTCCTGACAGCGCTTGTCCCGGAAGACAGCGGAGAATATACTGTTTCCGTAAGCGACAGCAACGGAAGCACTGTTACGGCTCCGGCTGTACTGCTGGAAATATACGAGACGACAGTCCCCCTTTCAGGTGCGGCGGGAACGGCACTGATTCTTCTTGTGCTGTTCTTTTTTGTCCGCCACCGGTTTTTATCTCCTGAACGGCGGACATCAGCCGATGCAAGTGAATAAAAAACAGAAAACAGCGTCTTAGTCAGAAACACAGGAGGCTTCTGCCATGAAACGACTGCTTTTAGTTGCCTTATGCCTTTGTCTGCTCTCACCGGGTACAGGGAAAATTATGTTTCCTTCCGTGGAAGCCGCTGAATCGATTTCGGCACCGGAAAAGCATAACAATGAAGCCAAAAATTGGCTCTGCAGCAAATGCAGCACCAAAGTCGAATCGCCCTCCCAGCCCAATGGAAGCAATTGCCCCTCTGGCGGCATGCATCGCTGGAATAATCTGGGAGAGGTCGGTGACACAGTCTATCTCTGCGACAAATGCAGCATCAAGGTAAAATCCAAAAGCAGACCTAACGGCAGCAACTGCCCCGCAGGAGGCATGCACCACTGGAACAAACTGACAAATTAATTTTGTTCGGGCTGCAGCAATAGCATTTCTTCGTGCGCACCGGATATAATAGCGCATGCTTCGCACTGTTTTTATAAAAAAATATACCCGCATGAAACATGCACGTGCCCGTGTCCGGATGACGCTGGCACTTGTCTGTGTGCTCCTTTTTCAAACCGCAGTGCTCTTCGCAGCGCCAGCAGATCTTTCCGCTCCGCTTTCCAACTGGCAGGACCTGATTCCGGGGCCCGGTGTGCTGCCCGGCACATGTACTGTCAGTCTTTCCGATTCTCGACAGTCCGCCGCGTCCGAAGGGTTTCTCTGCTCCTGTATATCTTTTTTGCAGTCCGCAGCCCACCCCTCCCCCTCTTTCAACTTTCCGGTTCTCCAGACACCGGATCGACTGACATTGCGACATCACACCCGGCGGTATCTGCTTTGATCCTTTTCCCGGCGCCTCTGTGCGCATCGTCTTTCAGTTCTCTGCGCAGGGCACTGTGAACCGCAGCCGGTGCACTTAAAAAAGCCTGCGCCACACTTCTCTCACCGATCAGGAAAAGGATACTCCTTATGTCTAAGGAACAGGAAAAAATGTATTGCAGCCAGTGTCAGAAAAAAGTCACCTGGCATCTTAAACCGGTTAATCATGGCCGCCATCTTGTGATCACACTCTGCACTCTTGGCATGTGGATCCCGGCCTGGGTCGGCCTGACCTTGCTCAAACTGAAATATTGCGATGAATGCGAAAGTATAGTGAGCAACGACTGATCCGTCCTTTCTATCATCGTAACGTCCGCCCGGTTCTCTGTCTGTCCGGCAGGGAGCCGGGCTTTTCTTTTTCCGCTGCAGTTGCACCAGATCACTGTAAATGCCATAATGACTTTTATTGTGAATAAACCAAAAGCCACTTGTGCAGGTGGCAACAGGAGTAAATGCGCGTAAAGTGCGCCAACAGGAGAATAAATGTTCATGAAAAAACAAATTGTTTTGATGCTGGTATTGAGTCTGTTTTTTACCGGAGCAGGTTTTGCCGGTTTTTTGGAAACTCCCCATCTTGCGAGCGGGCTTCAGATCCGCCCGGACAATCGCTATTTTGACGTACTGCCCCGCATCGTTCCCGCCGATCAGGAATCTACGGTAAGTTTCGTACCTCTCTTCGATCATGTCAAATTCACCGATAACGCCATCTACGAACTGACCTATACGCCCATGGAATTCGAACCGGTGAAGGGTGGCCCTGTCGGCGGCACCAAAACTGTGATTATCCCCGAGAACGGGCGCATCTCCATTACCATGCTCTTTGAAGAGGAGCAGGAACATGACTTTATTCTGAACAAAACCGTGGACGGAAAAACCACTCAGGCGGGCAGATTCCGCATTTATTCGTTAAAGCCCGATCTCTACGGCATGCGCCCCTACAAAGGTGATTTCCATCAGCACAGCCACCGTTCCGACGGGGTAGAATCCCCGCCTTATGTTGCCGGGATATGCCGTCGTGCGGGTCTTGACTTTACTGCCCTCTCAGACCACCATTTTCGCGGTGGCTCCATTGAAGCCCGCGACTTTTACAATGGGCTGCCCATCGATTTGCGGCTTTACCCAGGAGAAGAATGCCATTTCCCGGGGAACCCTGTCCATATCCTGAGCTTCGGCGCGGAGCAGGGGCTCACCGAGTTGTGGAAAAATGACCAGGCTGCATGCGACAGGGAAATCGCGGAGATTCAGGCTGCCCTCACGGATCTGCCCGCAGGAGTCAATCCCTTCCATTATGCCGCCTGTGTCTGGGAAACCAGAAAAATTGCCGAATTCAACGGCATGAGCATGTTCTGTCATCCATACTGGGTAACCGGCAACCGTTATAATGTGGATGAACGGCTCATGGATCATATTTTCGCCACGGGTATTTTTGATGCCTATGAAGTCATCAGCGGATTCGACTGGAACAGTTTGAACAGCCTCGATGTAAACGGGATCCAGGTCGCACGCTATGTTGAAGAGTGTGCAAAGGGACGGCGCATGCCTGTCTGCGGCATCGGAGACACCCACGGCCATGAACGCAGCGATCAGTTTGGCCGCTATTACACACTGGTGCTCGCACCCTCTTCCGATCTGCAGGACCTGATTGCAGGCATCAAAGGCTTCCGTTCCGTAGCAGTGGAAACACCCAAAGGCGAACTCGCCCGCGCGTACGGTCCCTTCCGCATTGTCAAATATGCCACCTATCTCCTGCGCGAAGTTCTGCCTCAGCATGACGAACTCTGCTTTGAGGAAGGAAGGCTCATGATCCAGTATGCTTCCGGTGATACGTCCGCTGTGGATAGACTCGCCCTGCTGCAGGGGCAGGTTGCCCGCTTCTATGACAAAGTGTATTCTCCGGCGAAATAAGTCGGCTGACCGGCTGCCTCCGGCGCACGGGGGCAGCCTTTTTTCATTCATCATTGACTAGACAGTCTTCATCTGTTTCAAAAACGCCCGCCTGGCGATTCCCACGCTGGGCAATAGGATGAAGAAAACCCGCACCGCTAGACGTGCTGCTCTATTCATGAGAACTGAGCATCACGGAATACAGCAAAAAACAATTTATTCCGCGTCGATCCCTGCATTTTCCTAACACCGTCATTCCTGCGAAGGCAGGAATCTTAATCAGGGCATGGGCGTCTTTGGTTTACAGGACTGCATTCCACACCAAAGTGGGGGGACAAAGTGGACAGAGTGGACAGAGTGGACGAGATCCCAGCCGTATAAAACCGTCGTTGGCGTTCCCAGGGGGTTGGCGCAAGATCGTCAGTCCTATCCCATATTCCCAATTCTCTAACACCTAACACCTAACGCCTATCCTCCTGTATTTTCGGTTGCCTCCTGCGTACGGGGGCAGCCTTCTTTTTCATTCTTTTTCATTCAGGGTTGACAAATCGTTCTTATTAAGATATACTCTTATTTAGGAATTGTTCTTAATGAAAGCAGACCCGACACATATTGAAGAAAGAATACGTGCTTTTCAGGAGGCATGTCGCCGGGCAGGGGCAAAAGCAACCCACCAGCGCACCGAGATTTTCCGGGCTGTCATCGCAACGGATTCCCATCCGGATGCGCAGGCCGTGTATCGGCAGGTGAAGGAACGCATTCCCTCCATTTCGCTGGATACGGTCTACAGAAATTTGAAGCTGCTGGCGGAGAAAGGCTTTCTGCAGATTGCCGGAACCAGCCATGACAGCCTTCGCTTTGACGGCAATATGGCGCACCACCACCACTTCAGCTGTACCCGCTGCGGTATGATCCGTGATTTTGTCACCGATGACCCGCAGGGGTTGAAAATTCCCGAAGAGGCATGTGCATTCGGCGAAGTGCAGTCGCTGCATCTGGAGGTGAAAGGGATTTGTGCAGCCTGCCGGAAAAAGCTGAAAGCCAAAGATAAAAAATAATTGTCCTTCTTTTGATTTTGCATGAACGAAAAAACATGTGTTTGTGGGATGTGGTTCAACTGATGAAAGGATGTAACCATGACAGACAAAAAGAAACTGACAACCAATTCCGGGGCGCCGGTAGTGGACAACCAGAATGTGTGGACAGCAGGGCCCCGGGGGCCCATGCTTCTGCAGGATCACTGGTTTCTCGAGAAACTGGCGCACTTTGATCGGGAAGTGATTCCCGAGCGGCGCATGCATGCGAAGGGCTCAGGCGCTTTCGGTGTCTTTACCGTTACCGGAGACATTACGCAGTATACCCGGGCAAAGATTTTTTCTGAAGTCGGGAAAAAAACGGAACTCTTCACCCGCTTTTCCACGGTGGCAGGAGAACGGGGCGCTGCCGATGCCGAGCGGGATATCCGCGGATTTGCCGTGAAATTCTACACAGAAGAAGGCAACTGGGATCTTGTCGGTAACAACACGCCCGTTTTCTTCCTTCGCGACCCGCTGAAATTCCCCGACCTGAACCATGCGGTAAAACGGGATCCGCGCACCAATCTGCGCAGTGCACTGAATAACTGGGACTTCTGGACAAACCTGCCCGAGGCGCTCCATCAGGTGACCGTCGTCATGAGCGACCGCGGCATCCCGGCTACCTATAGGCACATGAACGGATTCGGCAGCCACACCTTCAGCCTCATCAATGCGAAGAATGAAAGGTTCTGGGTCAAGTTTCATTTCAAAACGCAGCAGGGCATCAAAAACCTGACGGATGCGGAAGCGGAAGCCGTCATTGGACAATGTCGTGAAAGTCATCAGCGCGATCTTTATTACAGCATCGAAAAAGGCGATTTCCCCAGGTGGACGCTTTACATTCAGGTCATGCCCGAAAAAGAGGCGGCAACCTGTCCCTACCATCCCTTCGACCTGACCAAAGTGTGGTTCCATAAAGATTATCCGCTGATTGAAGTCGGTGTGATGGAACTCAACAGAAACCCGGAAAACTACTTTGCCGACGTGGAACAGGCCGCTTTTAATCCTGCGAATATTGTACCGGGCATCGGCTTTTCGCCCGATAAAATGTTGCAGGGCCGCCTCTTTTCCTACGGCGATGCCCAGCGCTACAGACTGGGGGTCAACCACCATCTGATCCCGGTAAACCAGCCCCGCTGCCCTTTCCACAGTTTCCACCGCGACGGTGCCATGCGTGTGGACGGCAACTACGGAAGCACCCTCGGATATGAGCCCAACAGTTACGGCGAATGGCAGGAACAGCCTGATTTTTCCGAGCCGCCGCTGGATCTGAACGGACCCGCCTTCCACTGGGATCACCGGGAAGACACGGACTACTATTCGCAGCCCGCAAAACTGTTCAATCTGATGACTCCTGAACAGAAAGAAGCGCTCTTCGGCAACACGGCACGCAATATGGGCGATGCACCGGACATGATCAAAATTCGACACATCAATAACTGCTACAAAGCAGATCCGGCGTACGCCAAAGGAGTAGCCGATGCTTTGGGCATTCCTCTGGGCGACTGCGGTCTGGATAAATAACAGACGATAATGCCTCTTGGCAACACGGCGGGGAGTCTTTGAATAAAGGCTCCCCCCTTTTTATCGTTCTGTTTTCCTAAGGAATCTAAAAAGCAGTCAGCGATATTTCAGACACAGCGAATACCCCTGTAAACATTGGGGATTGTGAGGAAAAGGATGGAGCGGGACACGGGGTTCGAACCCGCGACATCCAGCTTGGGAAGCTGGCACTCTACCAACTGAGTTAGTCCCGCTCAGGGGGATTTTATTCTAACAGAAGCGGCGGTGGCTGTCAACTTTTCAGCCAATTATTTTTCAGCCAATTTGCGGACAGCCCTTTATCCTTTTATTCAGCCGTAATTGAAACAGAGGTCGCGCCTGCCGACCTTTCAGGTATCGGCACAGCCAATTTCCCGCGTATCGATTGCTCCAGACGTATACCACTACAGAGTGCGCAGCATCCTTTGTGCATCGACATGGAGCGGATCAACCTGCAGCGCCTGATTGAAAAAGGACTTCGCTTTTTCACGGTCGCCCAACCCGAGATAACCAAGACCCTGCATATAGTAAGAAGAGACCTTGAGATTCTTACGGGCAATTTCTTTTTCCAATAGGAAAATACGACCTGAATGCGACTCATCAACAGACACCGTGATATGCCTGCTGTCGGTGCGTGCAGCAAGCCTGCTCTCACCGTCTGCGATCAGCTTCCTGAAGATTTCCTGCAGCGCATCCTCTTTTTCTCCTAGCTGGCGGCGTGCCAGCGCCTGATAGTAGGCAATCTCCGGGAAATCACCGGCGCCCCATCCCTGCGTGTATGTATATGCGGACATTTGGGTGAAGTACTCCCGCGCCTCGTCGGCATTGCCGGAGGCCAGGCTGTTAAGCCCCAGATAATAAAGAGCTATGCCGATTTTGCCGTTCCGTTCCGCCTCGAGATTTTTCGGAAATTCCATGGCACGCAGAAACCGGGCTTTCGCCTCTTCATAACTCCCCCGCTCCATCGCTGCAATTCCGTCGTAAAGATGGGCATCAAACCAGTACACATGAGGATTGAAGTCTGCCCCTTCCTTGATGTGATATTGCATCTGCTCGAGCAACGCAATCGCTTCGGTATAGTTGCCGCGGAAAATATTCAGTTTGATCTGCATCAGCTGAATATCAGTCATATGCCCGCTGGTACCGGCATATTCTTCCAAAAACTGCTCCAACTCCTCAGGACTGAGGCTGGCATAGGACATGTACAGATGTGCTTCCGAAAAATAGCGTGGCTCGGAGGGATCCAGGCTCAGCGCGCGCATGATATTATCCAACGCCTTCTGCATATCACGGAAATGATGCGCCTGAATATAAGCCATATTCCTGAAGGAAACCGGATCGGCACTGTTGAGTTCTGCGGCTTTCGCCCAGCATGTCACTGCTGCCTCATGCTGATAATCGGCCAGGGCATTGCCAAGAAGATACAAGGCGGACACGTCCTCCGGATTTTTCGAAAGGGCATAACGCAGCACTTCTATAGACTCCAGCCCGTAGGGGAAACAGAGAGTCGAGGAAAGCCCCGCGGCTTTTGCCAGCGACCCTGCGGCGGCTTCTGTGCAACCTGCCCGATCCTGATAAAAGGCGAGGTGGTAATAAATCATAGGATAGGCGTTGAGCGCAGGAAGATCAGAGTCCGCCGCAAGCCGTAGAATCGCAACTGCATCCTGATAAAATCCGAAAGACGCGTAGCGTATTGCACTCTCAATAAAATTATACGGCTCATCCCGCATAAGCCTAAGCAGATCAGTTACAAGAGCCGGATCGCATTCACTGTACCCGCCTTTAAGGAGAATTTGCTCATTGCGCGCAAGTATGCTCATGGGATCCAGCTCAAGCCAGCGCTGTTGCATGTTCTGCGCTTCTGTGCATTCTTTCAACCGGCGGTAAAGCAGCGCCATGCACTGGCAGGCTTCGACATTGTCCTGATTCGCCCTCCAGGCGCGATCCGCCGCTTCCAGCCCTTTCTCAAAACGCCCCTGCCTGCTTTCCAGCTGCGCCGCCAGGGTATAGCCTGCAGACGTCCAAGTGTAATCCCAGGTGGAACGGTACAACAGATCCAGCGCCTCTTCCACCTTGTTCTGATACATGAGACACAGGCCGAGATAATACAGGGACTCGGCATCCTTCGCCTTCTTGTGGTTATCCGTTACCACATGCACGGCCTCGCGAAGAAAACCCTCCGCCCGGTCAAATTCGCCGCGCTTCAGATATATGAGCCCCAGTCGGGTATTCGCCGCCACATCTGCGGGATTCAGCGCAATCGCCCGTTCATAATATTTCATGTAATCGAAGTTGGTGTTGCCGAATTGTTCCAATTTCAGCCCCGCAAAATAAGCATCCTGACTGGTCGTATATTCATCCGGCGGGAGAGGATCGTGATAGACCTCGGGGAAGGGCTCATTTTTCTTTACCGGCTGCTCCCAGGCAAGCAGTTCCGTTCCGTCAGCAGCGGTCAGGACGATTTGCAGATCTTCCATCTTCGTCTTTCGGGAAAGGACTGCAGATGTTTCATAAAGCGCAGAGGGATCCAGCTGGATCGTTTGTTCCAGGAGGGGCTTTCCCGAACCCAAAAGTTTCAGTTTCACTTCCTGCAGAGCAAGGGTGGCATTAATCTGAATCAGCGCCTTTCTGCCCTTAATCTCGAGATTCACGGCAAGATCACGGTTTGCCTCTTTGATGTCCCGCAGTCCCTTGATGCCATAAAAATACATATCCCCGTATTTGGTCTCAAAAGGCGCAACAAAATTGTAGTCCGGCTGGTTATCGGAATAAAAGCCCATCATCAGCTCGGCATAGGGGCCGTCCTCATCGGTCAGTTTTTCGTCCCAGACTTCCTGCACCTCGTTTTTGCCCCAGTTCCAAAGTTTCTTGCCCTTGAAGATTCGATGATCGCCGATGAGCACAATGCCCGTTCCTCTGCCGTGGTCGATACCGCCCATAAAATCCCGACGGGTTTCCATCACAAAGAAAGAGACCGGCTGCTTGGCTGCGTTCCACCAGGAGAGATCTTCACCATGCGTATAATCATAGGACTGGAAGACCTGATTCAGCACGGGCCAACGGCAGAATTCCGTCACATAGTGAAAGGTCATCAATTCCACATCGGGCGGGAAAATAAACTGATAGTCATCATTTACCGGCACGGCCGCATTGGCAAAATACAGGGCGGGGTATTGGAGCGGCGTCACGTTCATGCTTTTGAAGGTCGCCTTCACATAAGCCTTGCCCGGAGTGAGTGTCAGCCCTGTCATCCAGCGTGTACGGCTTCTTTTTTCATACTCGCCAACCCAGACCGTGACGCTGCCGTCCGCCTCATTTTTACTGACAGCATAATCAACCGGAATCATACTGGTTGCGCGGTGATGGTGGGGCGTGTTCCATTCCACGCCACCTGAAATCCATGCGCCTAGCGTACCGATCAGGGCGGGCTTCACTACTCGATTTTTATATACCGCCTCATAGCCCGTTGTTTTGTCCAGCATGGAGTAAAAGCGCCCGCCCAGTTCAGGTAGCACGCAAAGCCGCAGATATTCGTTTTCCAGAATCAGGGCCTTATATTGAATATCTTTTTTATCGCCGCTCTGAACATCATAAAAGGGATAGGGATAAATATGGCGTTCCGCCAGCTGAACCTCTTCAGACCGGTAAAACAGGGGCAGTTTATCCGGCGGCATGGTTTCATAAGTGGGCAGCGTCAGCGTTTCTTCGGAAAAAAGAATTTCACCGCCAGCATTTATTCCGGCAAGAAGGGTCACAAGCAATACCGTGCAAAGAGTCATACTTTCGTTTCCTTCGGTTGAGAACAAAGAAAATTACCATAAAGGTGAAAAATAACGATGAGCATAATACCTATTCAGCGTGGTCAAATAAAATTTCTTAACTATAAAAAATCGGCCGGCGGATTCAAGGCTGAAATGCAATTATTGAATTGAATAAGACTTCGGCAGGCGTTCGGTAGTTTAAGGTTTTTCTGGGTCTGTGGTTTAACTCTTCAACGGC
>Ga0116183_1000860_pt1 | contig 35413 bp, 26 predicted proteins | sample AD_UKC078_MetaG_FD_89753 | JGI IMG/M metagenome (GOLD analysis project Ga0116183, IMG submission 89753) | Active sludge microbial communities of municipal wastewater-treating anaerobic digesters from USA - AD_UKC078_MetaG | ecosystem: Engineered > Bioreactor > Anaerobic > Digestate | place: USA...
AAAACAAAAAGTACATTCATAAGGACAACCTCTGCCTGTCAGAATTGACACAACACCTTCTCTAGTGGGGGCTAAATCTCTATTTATAATAGGCAATTCATCAAGATTGTCTATACAAGGACGCAGGGGATTACTTTTTATACTATTACCATCTCTATAGACTATACCCGGTATATTCTCTAACTTTCCTTCATCCAGGAAAAAGTAATTCATAAGGTCAAGCATTGTATATTCTCCCTCATATCTGACAACTATATCAGCAGGACTTCCTTCCAGAACTTCCACAGGTCTAACTGTAGCATGAGGTCCACCAAATATAATGATTATTCCAGGAAAATTTTGTTTTATAAATTTACTAATCTCTATTACTCTATATATATTATCTGTACTGGTATAAAAGCCGGCTACTCTTACTCTCGAATAGGATATAGCCCTCTTGATCTCATCCATATCCGGGTAACGATCACAAATCAATTTAATCTGGTAATTTCTCTCTTGTAAGAATGTACCTATAGACAGAAGACCAATTGGAATGTGTGTGCATCCTTTATACAATTTCAATCCATCACTAAATACTATATAAAAAAGAAAAATTTGATCTCTCTTTTTATTAAACATATCTTTTATTCCTCCAGTATTTTATCTTAATTTCGTTATATTACCTGCACGTTCTTTCTCAAATAGCTGGCGCCATATATTTAATGTACAAAGCGTAATGCATCGTACACCAGACATTACGCTTTACAAGATTTTAATGAGATAGTTAATTAATCGTTAGTTTTCTCCATTATTATCAATTGAGATTAATAGATGAATAAATACTACTATACTTTTACCGAATTTTGAAAGACCCTTGTCCTGTAAAGGCATTCCTCGCAGATGTTCTACAGGGTAGAATAAGGCTTTATTTGAAAAGTGCAAAAATATAGAATATTATATAGATTCAGAAAAACCTGTCAATCTCAAGAGAAGAAATTTTTAAAAAGAAGAAGTAGTATCAGGTTCACTTTTATAAGTTATACCACTTAAAAATTCTTTGAGTTTTTCTTCTGTAACATACCATTTATTTCCAACCTTTCGTCCTCTCAATTTTCCCTTATGAATATAAGTTCTCAAAGAAGTAGGGGTAACCTGTAGAGCTTCAGATAATTCCGTAAGATTATAAAATTTTATGTCTCCTATTTGTCGAGGCATTTTTTAATCTCTCCTTTATAATATAATAAAACATCTTTCGATATTATCATGTAAGTTTTATTTATGTCAGTAATTATTTTAACATTGTTTATATATTTTTTATGTTTCTTCCCTTTGCCTTTTTTGAAACATTTTTATTAACAAATTAATTAAAATAAGTTATAATTAGCCTGAGTATATAATTATGAAATCTCAAAATAATATCCTTTTATTTTTAAACATATTTATTACTATAATTTATCTATTTCTTGCTATCTATGGTTCTATATTTTTTTGGAACAGAGATTATACTATTGCCAGATACTGGGTAGAACAGAAAGAAAAACATTCTTACGCAATCTTTATGAACAGAACTATCTTTTCTGGAGAAGGATTCGGCGGACAGGATTTTACAAATATACTGATTGCCTTAGCACTTGTTTTATATGTATTATCCTTTAACAGTAAATTTAACTACTGGTTTTTTCCTTTAAGAAAATACACAGGTTTTATGCTTGGTGTTGCTATACTTCTGACTCTTACCTGGTCCAGACTGTTAAGAACGTTTTTTGCCCGCGCCAGACCTATAAATGTAATAGAAGGGAAGGAAACCTTCAGCCATCTTTTAATGTTTGGTTCTTACAGGCTAGAGGACGCATTTAATCATGGTTGTTTCCCATCGGGTCATACATTTTCTGCTATGTTTTTAATTGTTCTTGCTTTTATAGCTATTAAAACACGTAAAACCTGGTTAATCATATTAATATTTTTACTTTCTATTGCTTTTGGCATATCTATGGGTGTGGGACGTGTTATGTTTGGCTCCCATTATCCGGGAGATGTATTATGGTCTATAATCTTCAGTATCTTTATGACAGGTTGGCTTTATTTCATGGTATTTCGTATACCTCAGCAGGAAAAAGGAACTTTTAATTTTATTTATAAGCCTTTAGAAGGTAGCGGATTTATCATAAAAATTTCAAACATAGTTGGCCCCATGTGGGAATTACGTTACAGTTTTCTCTATAGTCTTTTTTCTATCTCTTTCTTCATAATATTAATCGGGGTAAAATATAGTATATTAAATTTTACATGGTACTGGCCTCTTATAAGTATAACAGGATTAATTTTTTCTATAATATTTTATAGAAGAATTTCAGTATTATTTAAAGATTCAATCAAGCATCAAATTTCTGAGTAAAAAGGTTACATTATCTGTTCTCTCACCAAGTCTTCTCAGATAATAGGCATACCATTCCCTGCCGTAAGGAACATAAAGTCTCACATTATAACCTTCATCTCTGAGTATTTTTTGCAAATCCCTTCTTACTCCATATAACATTTGAAATTCGAATTTATTGGGTTCTATATTTTGTTCCCTTACATATTTTTTAACTCCTATAATCATTTTTACATCATGTGTGGCTATAGCAGGATAATATCCTTCATTAAGTATTTTTGAATCTAATAACAAACGAGTAAGTTTGAGATAATTATCTTCCACATCTTTTTTATTCTTAAAAGCTATAGAAGAAGGTTCCTCGTAGGCTCCTTTACAGAGACGTACAAAACCTTTCTTTTTTATAAGTTCCATAATATCCTCTTCACTTCTATGTAAATAAGACTGTATTACTATTCCTACATTATCGTATTTTTCTCTTAGACTGTAAAATATATTTAATGTTTCCTGTGTATAGAGAGAACCTTCCATATCAATACGGACAAAATTTTCATATTCCCTTGCTTTTTTAATTATTTTTTCTACATTATTTATACAGAATTCTCTGTCTATGCTCAAACCCATCTGAGTAAGCTTTATAGATATATGAGCTTTAAGTCTTTCTTTTTGAATAGTATCAAGTAAGTTAAGATAGGCATCGGCTGAAGCGTCTGCTTCTTCTGTATCATTTACATGTTCCCCCAAATGATCCATGGTTACATTCATACCCATTTTATTTATTTCTCTGACCCTCGGTACAGCTTCCTGAAGAGTATCGCCTACTACAAACCTGCCAGCCATTTCTTTAATTAAAGTAAAATTTGTAATAAATTTTTTCAATGATTTATTTTCAGATAAAAACAACACAAAATTTCTCAGCATATTTAATAATACTCCTTTCTTCTTTTGGAAGAAATATCATATAAAAAGAGCCAAAACTATTTTTTAAAAAAGCAGTTAATTTGAGAATTTAATTATTCATTCTCTACTGCTTTTTTTAGGAATAGTTTCCTGTATATCTTTAATAGCTATATATCCCTGATCCTGCATATTTTTTATGGCACGCATAATCCTGGAACGTGGATCTTCCACACGGGAAGCCAGATTTTCCATCTGCCAGAGTTCTTCTGCATCAAGCCATATACCGAAACATTTAATACATCTTTCTATAATAAGTTCTCCTTCAGGTAAATATTTCATCTGCTGAAGTTTGCCTCCACATTTTGGACACATATACTCAGTATCTTTTGCATCTTTTAAAGCTTCTTCCAGATTGGGTATATCATCGGTAAGTTCAGTAAAAGAAGCTGCTTCACCCCTGTCCATCCAGATTCCTTTACAGGCATCACACAGATCTATAATAATCCCTTCAGGTGTATTAAAAGCATAAAGACTTTCTTTATGACATTTAGGGCAAATAAACTTTTTCTGTTCCATTGGTTAATACCTCCTAATTATTTCTTCAACTTTAATCGTTTCTGTAAAAGTTCTATTCCTTGCTGAATTTCATATTTCAGGAGTTCCTGCCAGTAGCCTCCTGTTACACCCATACTATTGAATTTTTTATATCTTTCATTCAGCAGATTCGTAATTGAGTGTTTTCTCAATGCTTCAATGTTTTTTAACATTTCAATTTTTATTAACTGGGCAGAGGTAAGTATATCGAATTGAGCTCCACCCTGGGCTTCAGGGACAATTTTATCTATGAGCTGCAGGTTATAAAGATCAAAAGCTGTGAGCTTTAAATAAGGTGCTACCTCTCTGGCTTTCTTTGCATCTCTGTATAATATGGAAGCCGCTCCCTCAGGAGATATAACAGAGAATATAGCTCTTTCCTGCATAAAAACCCGATCTGCCACTGCAAGAGCCATAGCTCCTCCAGATCCTCCTTCTCCTATTACGAAACTCATAGTAGGTGTCATAAGACCAGACATTATCCTGAAGCAGTGAGCCAACGACATAGCAATTCCTCTTTTTTCGGATTCAAAACCCGGAAATGCACCGGGTGTATCTAAAAAAGTAATGAGAGGTAATTTAAATCTCTCTGCCATAAGCATCATTCGCTGTGCTTTTCTGTAACCTTCTGGCATGGCCATACCATTACGGCGGTATTTATGTTCTTCATCATTTCTTCCCTTTTCCTGCGCGATTATAGCAATAGTCTGCCCTTCAAGCTCCCCTACACCTATAATTATTGCCGGATCATCACCATAATAACCGTCTCCTTTAAATTCAATAAAATTGGCAAATATGCGCTGAATATAATCCAGAGAAGTGGGCCGTTCAGGATTTCTTGCAGCTTCTACCGCTTCCCAGGCATCGATGTGTTTCAGAGGTTTATGATGGGGTGCTCGTAACCTTGGAAATTTCTGTACTGGTTTTCGGATAAGATGTTTTACGAGATGAGAAATTCGCAGTTTTAAATTTTTTCTCTCCACAATCTTATCGATCATACCATGTTCAAGAACAAATTCGGCAGTATGTGATTCGGGAGGAAGCTTTTCTCCTATTGTTTGTTCTATTACACGGGGACCTGCAAAACCTATGAGTGCTTTCGGTTCTGCTATAATTACATCTCCAAGAGACGAAAAACTGGCTATAATTCCACCAGTAGTGGGATTTGACTGAACACTTATATAAGGAAGACCGAGTTTTTGAAAACGTGCAACTGCTGCTGCAGTTTTCGCCATTTGCATCAATGAAAGCATACCTTCCTGCATGCGGGCACCTCCGCTTGAAACCACACTGATAACAGGCAAATGTTTTTTAATTGCTCTCTGGAAGGCATTAGATATCTTTTCTCCCACTACTGAACCCATAGTTCCGCCCATAAATTCAAAATCCAGAACGCAGAACACTGCATCTGTTCCATCTATTTTTCCCACACCTGTAATGACCGCATCTTTAAGGCCGGTTTTTTTATGAGCTTCCATCAACCTTTCCTGATAGGTCTTTTTATCTACAAAATGTAAAGGGTCAACAGGAGTTATATTTTTATCCCATTCTTTAAATGTTCCAATATCTACCAGATGGGTTAATCTCTCAAAAGCAGTAAGACGGATATGATAGTTACATTCAGGACAGACCTTAAGATATAGTTGAAAGGCTTTTTCCCCCAGGTCAAACTTACACTGAGGACATACAGTTGTATAACTTATTTTTTCCAGTTCTTTATCAATATCCTGAGATTTTTCCTGGCTTTTTGGCGTTTCTTCAACCTCTTTCTTCTCCAATACTGTCTCCGGATTTGCCGTTTTTACCTGAGAAATTTCTTTCATAAATAAAACCTCCATCAGGATTATTCTGTTTAAAGATAATATTATTATACCAGGAAAGTTTACCAAAAACCATAATAATAAGCCAATTTTACCTGTAAAAACTAAAAAAAAAATAATTGAGCTAATATATATTAATTAAACCAGTAACTTTTCAGGCATAACAAATCTTTATTGGTGGTTTAAGAAATTTTAATATTTTCTCTTATAATACATAAAATGTACAGACATAATAACAAAAACTATAAAATTTTACAATACTTTTTTTGACTGAAAGGCACTATAATGTTATAATTTCCAGAAAATAGTAATTCTAATTTGTGTGGATAGAGGTGTCCCTTTTGTTTAAAAAGAGATTCAAAAGAATTCCTGATAAAATTTCTGAAGAAGAACAAAAAGAGAAAATACTATATGAGTCGCCGAAAGATCGACATCAGACCAAAAATGTGGAATCTTTAAAGAATTTTATAAAAAAGGATCCTTCCAATCCAGATTCTTATTATGAGCTCGGAGAATTATATAGAAACAAAGGAGACTATGAGACAGCTTTATCTTATTATAGGACAGTAATAAAACTGGATAAAAATTATGGTCTTGCCCATTCCAGAATGGGAGACTGTTATTCTAATCTGGGCAAGATGGATCAAGCTCTATCTCATTATCAGTCTGTATTAAATTTATATCCCCATGATGAACTGGCCCATTATGAACTGGGCAGAATATACTGGGAAAAAGAGGAATACAACACATCTCTAAAGTGTCTTGAAATATCTCTTCCTGTTACAGAAGGAAATGCTGAAGTCCACTTTTATATGGCATCCTGTTATAATGCCCTCGACGAGTTTGAACTTGCTATCCAGAAGTACGAAAAATCTCTCGAGATAAATCCTTTCTTTACTTCATCACATCTTGGCCTTGCTGAAGTATATCTGCAACAGGATAAACTTGATCAGGCTGAATATCATACTATAAAAGCACAGGAATTAGGAGATGAGTCTTCTGAGCCATTTGTAACACTGGGTCTTATTTCTATAAAAAGGTCTGATCTCGACAGGGCAGTAGAGTATTTTAATCAGGCTCTGGAAATTAACTCTGAACAGGCTTTTATATATTTTCAACTGGCAAATATTGCTCTTACCAGATATGATAGTGAAGAAGCTATAAAAAATTTAATTAAGACTATAGAACTGGATAAAAATTATCTGGATGCCTATTATACAGTTGCTCAATTATATAAAGAACTGGGACAGTATAAAAAAGCTATAGAGTACTATCTGGCTTCAGCAGAAATTGACCCGAATTTTATCGATATATATATAAATCTGGGGATGATATTTACAAAAATCGGTGATGATTCTTCTGCTCTGGATAGTTATGAAAAGGTCTTAAGCCTGGATAAAAATCATTTTGAGGCTCTTTTTAATACAGGGATAATTTATGAGAAATATAATAAATATGCTCTTGCCCGTGATTGTTTTATAAGGGCTATCTCTCTTGAGCCTCAAAATCAGGATCTCTATAAACGTGTGGCAGAGCTATCTAAAAAACTCGGTGATATAAATAATGCTATTATGAATTATCAAAAATGTCTTAATCTGGGGAATAATACAAAAGTTTTAAATAGTCTGGGAGATATTTATTATGAAAATGGTAATTATAAGATGGCTATAAAGTTTTACAAAAAACTACTTGAGATTGATGCTGCAAACCTGGCTATCCATAATAAACTCGGTGATATTTATGTTGAAGAGGGTGAACTGGATACTGCATCTACTCATTATCATATGGCTTTACAGATAGAACCGGAAGATATACAGGTAAATATTAATCTTGGTAAACTTTATCAAAAACGTGAACAATGGAATATGGCCATAAGTCATTATCAGGATGCATTAAATATATCGCCCCATAATATAACAATATTAAATGGTCTTGGTGATTCCTACAGAGGAAAGTGTAAATATGATAAGTCTTATCTCGGTACAACTATAGATATCTTTAAGAAGGTTTTATCTCTGGATAAGAATAATCTAAATGCTTTATATAATCTGGCTAATATAGCACAGGAAGAAGGAGATTTCCAGGATGCTATTAATTATTATAAAAAACTTCTGGAAATAGATGACACACACACACTGGCTTATATAAACCTTGGCAGAATATATGAAATAATGGGATATTATGAAAAAGCTTTAGATTCCTGGCTTTTAGCTCTTGATAGTGATCCCGGTAATATTAAATTACTTCTTTCAGTAGCCAATTATTCTCTTGAACATGAAGATTATGAGAAAGCTCTTAAATATGCAAAAAGAGTTGTCGAGGAGATACCGGGAAATCTTCAGGCTAATTATATAATGGCAGTAGTCTATGTAGGGAGAGATAAACTGGAACAGGCAAAAAAATACCTTGAGAGGATTCTTAAGGAAGATGAAGGTAATATTATGGCCAATTATAATCTTGGTCGTTATTATGAACAGGAAGGACTTTATGAAAAATCAATAGACTATTATATAAAAGTACTGACCACTGATCAGGTATATAAGCCGGCCATGTCCAGAATGGCTTTTTGCTATATACAGATTAATAAAAAGGAGCGTGCTCTGGAGATATATGAAAATCTTGCACTTCTGGAACCTAAAAATTCTGAATTTATCCTGAAAGTTGCAGAACTCCAGAGAGACCTTGGTAATGAAGATAAAACAATAGAATATTACAAAATAGCTCTTAATTTAAAGGGAGATAAAAATGATCTTTATTTTAAACTGGCCTCTTTATATTTTGAGAGAAAAGAATTTTTATTTGCAAAGGATATGTACATTAAATGTATAGAGACAGGGGAGATTAATTTTGATATATATAAGAATATTGCAACCTGCTATGAAAAAAATGGTGACTTCGAGCGATCCCTTCACTTTTACAATGAAGCTCTGAAGCTAAAGGACGGAGATATTGACTGTTTATTTGGCCAGGCTTCATCCTATGAAGGAATGGGGAAATTAGAAGAAGCCATGCATTATTATAGAATGATTCGGGGAATAGCTCCTCAGGATAGCAGGCTATTTTATTATTTTGGAAGATATTCTCTGAAAACAGGTAATATTCAGGAGGCCCTTCAATATTTACAGAGCTCAATGACTATTAACCCTGATTTTGCTTATTCTTTTTATGAAATTGGACATTATTGGATTAAAGAAGGAAATTTTGATAATGCTCTTCAATATTATTCCAGAGCCGTGACTTTAGAACCAAAGGATATTAATTTAAACAAAACCATGGGGGATATGCTTATATCTCAGGGTAGATATACTGAAGCTCTACCTTATTATGAGAAAATTCTGGAACTTGATCCTGAGAATAAGGATATTAATTTGCTTGCAGGAGAGATATACTTTAATAATAAAGATTATGAGAAAAGTTTTATCTGTTATGAAAAAGTCATAAATAAAGATCCGGAAAACTCAAAAATAAACTTATCTCTGGGAGATATATATTATATAAGGGGTAAATATAACCTGGCTTTAAAGTATTATAATAATTGTCTCAGGTTAGAACCCGAAAGTGCAATATTGAATAACTGTGTGGGTTTACTTTATTACGATCAACAATTCTATGATATAGCCGTAAAAAATCTAAAAAGAGCTATTGACATAGACCCTCATTATTTCTGGGTATATAATGAATTAGGGGTAATAAAAAGAAAAGAAGGGAATATAGAAGCAGCTATGAGCTATTTTCAGGAAGCTCTTACCTCCTCAGAAAATGATATTATGGCTTTTGCCTATCATAATATGGCAGAAATTTATTATGACAGAGGCTTTTTTGAAGAAGCTAAAAATTACAATAGTAAATCCCTGGAAAAAGAAGAAAATTCTTCTGTTTATTATCATCAGGGACTTATATCTTATAATCTTAAAGATTTCTCCAGTGCTGAGGACAACCTTAAACGTGCTATAGACATGCTACACAATGAAGATGACATAAATCTTATTTATGCTCCCTTCAAAAATTTTAAAAAAATCCTTAAAAAGCTTCCTGATAAAAGCGATATATTATATAATCTTGGTAATGCCTATATAAAACAGATTAAAGAACAGGAAGCTATGGAATGCTTTCAGGAGTATCTTAAGATTTTTCCCCGGGGGCCAAAAGCTGAGGAAATAAAGAAATATTTGAGAGATTACGTAAAAAATAAAAAAACCTTATCTTCCTGAAGACTTTATAATCAGTTGTATATCCTTAGTACAGCTCCAGATAAAAGAGTATCCAAAAACTTTAAATATATACATCTGTCTCTGTCCGGGCTCTGGAGCAAAAGATATGCCGTCAAAGGAAAAAGTTATACCTTAAATAAATAAAAAACTGTATATTCTGTAATAACAGATTTCATCTTAAGAGGATCATAGATTTTGCAGAAGAGCCCTGACAGAGACAGGCTATCCATATGGATACCAACTTACCTGTTTCCGTATTTAGGAATGAGAGCAGTTACTTTTATAAAGATGGATAAAATGTTGATAATAGAAATTATAAAATATTTACTTTACGCATTTTATATGATTTTTCTTTATTTTCTTGGACTGTGGGTCTTTCAGGATGCAGACAGACGAGGCCTTAATGGTTATTACTGGTGTATTGTCTGTGTATTTTTTCCTCTGGGAGGAATACCAATTTATTTAATTCTGAGGCCCAAAAACATAATTAAAATCTGCCCTGATTGTGAAACTTTAGCTGAGAAAGATTCTGTTCTTTGTTACTACTGTCCTCATAACCAGGAGAGGCAAAAGCTTCCTTTCAGAAGGTATATCACCGCTCTTATTTCAGGATTACTATATAGTGCATGGATGACTATTAAATATTTCTGTTTTCTTTCTTATAATGGTCTTTACGAAGAGATATTTATTCTTTCCACCCGAAAATTGCGTAAAATGAATTCTTTACTCAAAAGTCATTATTTTCTTAAAAGCCCTGTCCGTATAGCCAGAAAAACAGAGAATGAATTTTCCATGCCATCATTTTCTCTTACCTATGGTGAAACTCCTTATTCTACAGCTCTCCATATATTAAAACATTTAAACATAAAAAAAGATGATATATTTTTTGATATCGGTTCAGGTACGGGTCATCTGGTCTTCTTTGTAAATATATATTTTAATATACCCTCTCTGGGTATAGAGTTAGTCCCATTTTTTGCAGAAAAAAGCAAAATTATAGCTAAAGAACTTGCCCTTCAGTATGTTGAATTTATAGAGGGAGATTTTCTAAAGGAAGATCTATCCAGAGGAACTATATTTTATTTAAATTGTCTTGCTCTTAACAGAGATTTGAGGGAAAAATTATTTGAAAAAATTAAATCTATCAGAGATGGTTCTAAAGCTATATCTATTGGATTTCCTATTCCACATCTTGATATAACAAAAAAATACACCTGTTTTTTTTCCTGGGGATGGGAAAATGTTTATATTCATGAAAAATATTCTGATTGATTTGTTGACCTCTTAAAGAAAATACTTTATAATTTCACCATAAAGAACCGATCATAATTTTCAAGAGAAGAATTAATAGATTTTTTATGACTCTTCAAATACATAAATATAAAATTTCATAAAAACTCTCTGGAGGGCAATAAATGGACTATAATTTTGAAATCACTGAAAAACCGACTCCACCTAAAAACAGGTGTATAATTTCGGGTTCTGCTATAGAAGAAAAGTATAAAATATTTATAAATTATCTGGCCATAGCCAAAGCTATGAAACATGGTCTTAAAGATACCATCAATGAAATGGGGGGACTTCTTATAGGGAATATATATTCTGACAAACGAATAGATGATGACTTTATATATCTTGATATAAAGACTATCTTACCTATTTCCAGAATTGGTTTACATAAGAAGTTTACCTTTTCAGAAGAGGAGCTAGAAAAGTTAAAAGAAGAAGCTAAAGAAAAATTTCCTGAAGATAATATAGTAGGTTGGTATCATTCTCATCCAGGATGGGGTGTAGAACTTTCTGAAGATGATCATGAAACACATATGAACTTTTTTAACGCCGAGCAATATGTATTGCTTATAGTAGAATCAGTGGCAAAGGATTTTGCTATCTTTGGTACAGATAAGGCTGGTGAAAAAGCATATCCCACAAGAGGCTATGTTATATATTGTGATACAAATGATGATATCCCTAAAATGAAGAAACTCGTTGATATGGTAGAACAAAATCGTGAAAGGAAAAAAGATAAAGAAATAAAACCTGAAATAAAAATAGAAGAAATAGAAAAAGAAGAAACAGATTCCACAGATGAAGAAAATTTATATCTCAGTTTAACACATCCCAGAATTATAATAACTATTTTAAGCAGTATAATTATAGTTTTATTAATAGTTCTTGCTGTTGGAAAAACTAAAATGGATAATTTAAGAAAGAAAGCTCTTTACAATCAGGGAAGCTTTACTATAGAAACCAGAGAACCTGAGAAAGGTAAAAGAGAAATATTTATAGATTTTGATTTTATAAATGAAACACTCAAGATAATTGCTATAGAAGATAAAGAAGAACAAAAATGGAGGATAGAAGAGATATATATTAAAGAAGGATCTTTCCCATTTCAATTAATAGCAAGACTTGCTGCTCCCACACCTTCGCCGGTATCTCTGGAAGAGACACCTGCAGAATATACAAGTCCTGTAACTGAACCAATAACTGAGACACCTGTAGTTAAAGCTCCTGCAGAAACGGCTATAACAGTTGTAGATGCAACTCCTACAACCGGTGAAACCTCTATTTCTATAGCAGATAACTCTGCAGTTAAAGATAATGTAAACGCCTGGATCCATGCATGGAAATCCGGAGATATAGAGAAATTTAGAGGCTTTTATTCTGAGGATTTCAAAAATTCCAGGTGCAATAATCTGGAGGATTGGATGGAAAATAGAGTTTTCGAAAAAATATTTGAAGGTAACCCCCAGGTAGACATAGTTGGTGAAATAGAAGTTACACCGATAAACAGTAATGAAATAACAGTTAAATTTGAGCAATATTTTAACGGATCCTTTGTGACTAATGGCTATAAAACTCTAAAGTTTACTAGAGAAAATAAAAAATGGCTTATAACTGAAGAAGAATTTGAGCTGAAATAAAACGTAAGACGTGGAACTCAAGTTTCACGTCTTACGTTTTACCCTTTACCGGAGACACTTATATCATTAAATAATAGAGGAGGTGTATAATAAGAACTACTGAATTCGTCAAGTTCAGGTTCTGCACCTATCATCTGGATATTTTCAAAAAGTTTATATATATTTCCTGCAATCATTGAATCCATAGCTCTCCCAAGAATTTCACCATTTTTCACATAAAATCCTATTCCTACATTTACAGATAAATCTCCTAAAAGTACATTTCCACTGTGAGCACCTACAAGATAATCTGCAATTATCCCTTCTTTCATACCTGAGATTAATTCTTTATTATCACCTGGCAGGAGAACCATTGTTGAGGTGTTGGGAGTTGGACTCATATCTATGGAAGAACTCCAGAAACCTCTTTTATAACCATTCCCGCTGCTTCCATTACCATATCTGCTTCCTGTAGAAAGATCAAAGAGAAAATTTTTTAACACACCTTCTTCAATTAAAAATTTCTTTTTAGTTGGTGTACCTTCATCATCAATAGGAGAAGTATGAGGGAAGTATTCCAGTGTAGGGTCATCTATTATAGTAAAGACAGAGGGAAATATTTTTTCTCCCAGTTTCTTTGTAAGAGGACTGGTGCCTTTGAGAATACTTTCTCCATTTATAGCTTCTTTAAAGCGATGAAGTAATGCCCATATACATCTTGGAGTAAACATTACTGCCATTCTTTTTGTAGGAACAGAACAGTGTTTTTCTATAAGGCTATATTCCCGGACAAGTTCTTTAATCTTTGCATCAGGAAAAGGTGAAAGTTTACCCGAAATATGGCATCTGTTAACACCTTCTTTACTCCCTTTTAAAAGACCTGTAACACTTATATCAAGTAAAGTCTGCTGATAATTATTGTCTTTTCCATTTGAATTTATTAATCTGGTATGTTTTACTGTTTTTTGCATCTGAAGATTCACATGCATATGAGGAGCAAGACTTAAAGTTTTTTCTATTATCTCATCAGCTATCACAAGAAGCTCTTCCGGCCCCAGAGAAGCCATTTCAGCATCGAAAATCTGACGGGTGTCACCAGATTCCGAAGGGAAATGAAAATCTACTTTCTGACCATATTTAGCAGAAAGTAAAGCTTTGTCTACTAATTCTGTAGCAATATCATAGGAATTACCACAGGTATTTCCCAGACGTCCCTTATGTATAACCCTCAGACTGAATTCCTGCACGTCTCTATTAATTATATCATTAAGCTTTCCTGCATCATATCGTATAAGACTGGACTGAGTCATTACTGAAAGTATCTCTGCTTCGTCTACTTTTTTAAGAACCAGTTCTAACATTTTTTCCATTACTACATACCTCCAATTACTACATCTTTAACCATTAAATGAGGCCCTCCGTGGCCTGAGGCCCAGATCATCTGCATGGGGCCCACACTGCCCTTTCCACATCCCCCTGATTCATCCATGGCAAAATCACTTCCTATGGCTACTATATTTTGTAATGTAACAAAAAGATTTCCTGTAATATTTAAATCACGAACCATTCCTTCAAGTTTGCCTTTTTCTATCAAATAACCGTACTGAGCCCCAAAAGTAAACATATCTCCAATGGTCTGACCTCCTCTATGGCCTATCAAATATATGCCTTTATCTATGGAAGATATCATTTCTTCCAGTGTAGAAGAACCCCGTTCTACAAATATATTCGACATTCTCACTATAGGAGTAAAATTATAGTCTAAAGCCCTGGCATTTCCTGTGACAGGTTCGTTAAATACAGATGCAGATGCTCTGGAATGAAGTCTTCCCACGAGAACTCCATCTTTAATTAATAAATTTTTACGAGAAGCCACACCTTCATCATCATATACATAGTGACCGCAGGCACCGGGGAAATTACCTTCATCAGAAATATTAAGTATTTCGGGCCCCATTCTTCTGCCCATCCTCATTTCCTGCCGGATTGATTGATTGTTTACAATCGAATCTGCTTCACTGAGATGTCCGAAGGCTTCATGGGTGAATACACCACTGATACCCGGATCAAGTATAACAGTATAAATCCCGGGTTCTACAGGTTTTGCTGTAAGTAATTCTAAGGCTACTTTGAGTTTTTTCTCTATATCGGAATGACGGTTTTTCAGTTTTCCATAATTATCACTTGCTCCCAGGTGTATGGCAGCACTCTGTATAATACCATTATCTCTCGCTATTATACGTCCATAAATAGCACAGAAAAGCTGTTCCTGGTTTATACAGGTTCCTTCTGTATTTATAAAAAGTTTTTCCGAAGCATGTTCTTCATATAACATATTTACAGTTTGAATCTTCGGAACATTAATAGCTATATCCAGATATTCCTTGAGAAGGTCTTTTTTTTCTTCAAGGCTTATTGACCTTGGATCAATTTCTGGATTGACCTTTACATTATCAGTAACTACAGGAACCGGTGCAAGAATTACTTTATCTTTCTTTCTCTTAGCAGAGCTTTTAGCCGATAGAACTGCAATACCCAGAGCGTGACCGAGGTTATCCATATCACTCCAGGAATTACATCCTGTAGCACCATCACAGAGAGCTCTTATATGACCTCCAATCATAGTGGATTGACTTATTTCTTTCAGATCTCTCCCTGAAAATAAAACCTTGGAATGAGATATTTTTTCCCATCTTGCATCCATATAATCTACATCAGCATTAGATAAAGCTTTTTTTAATACATCTTGCAACATTAATACCCCCCAACTATATATTTATGGATAACATTCGATGTAAATTATTTAATTCCTTGTAAGAAATATCCCGGTCAGGAGAATCTATTCATTATTCTACTTATTATTCTGTCAGTTCGGGAATTTCAGAAATCTTCCAGTTCCATCCAACCCTGGTAAAAATTAATTCCTTTGAGAACTCCCATCTTTCATTTTTTCCTCCTGCAGCAGATATAAAGCAGGATATTCTTCCATCTTCAAGTTTTCTTTTATTATCTATCTGCCAGACCATATCCTTGAAATAATCCCTTGATGCCCAGATGCCGAGATGCCCCCTCTTATCCTGAATCTGTTTTTCCACATAGGTAAGGGCTTTTCCGGTAAAACATTTTTTTATTTTGTTAATATCATAATTTTGAAGAGCTGTAATGAGAGTGGTTATAGTTTTTTCAGGCCCCGGTATAAGACGTTTTATAAGGGCCATAATTGATATAAGTAATAAAAAGATTAAAACCAGTAGAGCTATTTTTTTTATATTCATAATTAAACGCTTTCAGCAGTCAGCTTCAAGAAAGCTGAAAGCTATACTATAACACAGGAAAATTCTTCTCAGTCCTTTTATTAAACCGCACAACACCCCTGTTAAGAGCTTCAAGGATCGTCTCATCTAAATTTACATTTCCCTTTATTTGATTTCCCTCTTTATCTACTTCCACTGGTATATTATTCAGATATTTACAGGGAGAACCGTATTTTTCTCTTATATATTTAGCTCCCTCTACACCCCTTGCTTTAATCTCTATAAGAAATATTTCGGGTTTTTCTTCTTTCATGGCTTCATCTATATCATATCTCATAAGATCATCTCTTGCGAGATCAAAAGATGAGGCCACTACATTACATCCATAATTTTTTTCAAGAGAATAAAGAAGCTTATCTTTTACTTTTTTTGGGGCAGTGCCGAGATACATAATCTTTTTACCTTCAACTTCTTTTCTTACATTATTAACATCTCCTATTATTTCTGGCTCAAAGTATGTCCTTATTACAGGAAGGGAAGGATTTCTCTCTTTTAAAGCTTTTTCTACCTGTTCTATAGTTTCCACTGTGGCAGTTTCATACTGACAATGAGCCAGTATAATACATTCTGTACCATCAAGTCCCGGGAATTCCTTTAAAAGTGATATATTAATATCTGACTGAACAAGTGTTATTGTGGCATCTACTCTTGTGGGAGGATGTTCTCCACCGCTTCCTTCGTGGAGTATATAATTTCCCGGACAGATTTCAGATGCTTTTAATCCCAGTTCTACATTGGATACAACAAATTCGTGAAAATACCCTGCTCCTGCCCTTCTGCATCCTATAACAGAAATTTTCGGAGCAGATTTTCCCGTTTTTTCTTCATAAATATCCATATAATGTGAAAGTATAAGAGCATCTTCATAAACATCTGAAGCACCGTGGAGTTTAAAGGAGAGAAGTCTTTCCAGATATTCAGGTTTGAAACGACTGTTATACAGATCCTCAAGAGTTAATTCCTCAGGGGGTTTTAATGAGTGTTTATTAAATATATTAACTACAGGAGGAGAGGGAGGGCCTCCACGGGAATGGGTCATAACTATGGCTTCCCAGGGTGTATTATAACCTCCGAGACCGCTCATAAGTTTACTTATATAAACACCAAAAGCAGTCTTCCCCACCCTCTTATCTGTAGCATAAAGACCTATACTCGGTTTTATTGCCTGGCTTTTACCTGTTTTTTCGGCGAAGACCGTGCCTCCGGCAATATATTTTGCCCCATATGACACAACTATAGAAGCATATCTATTCATAATATCCCTGTTTACCTGAGGAGAACCTGAAAGTTGAATAACCAGATCAATATCCCTCTCTTTAAGGGCTTTCTTTATACCTGACACAGGGTCAGAAATTCCATCATCAGGATCTCCTTCCATTATGACTTCCACACCGAATTCTTTAAAGAATTCCTCATTAAAAGTAGAAGGACTCTTCATTTTCTCTGTTCCGCCGAGCCAGACAAGTTTTAAAGGCACAAAATCAAATTCCTTTATTAATTTTTTTATGCCGTCTATTGTATTATCAGGCTTATGGACTCCATCAATTAATACGACACCTTTTAGTTTTGACACTTTAAATACCTTCCTTTAAGTTCGTGAAAAGTGAGACGTGAAAAAAGTTTAGTCTTGAGGATTGGACAACTTTTAACTCTCAAGAGTCAACTATAAACCAACTCATCACGCATTGCCTATGAGATTTTTACAAATTTTTCTCTATCTCACCTATTACATCTTCAAATATTCCTAAAGCTTCATCTGCATCAGATTTTGTAATAGTCAGGGGAGGTGACATACGTATGGAATTAAAACCACATCCAAACATTATCATACCTCTTTTATAAGCTCCTCCCACAATGACACTCTTTATATCTTTTCCGTCTGTTGTGAAATCATCGGGAAATCTCTCTTTAGTTTCTCTATCTTTAACTATTTCAATTCCTATCATAAGTCCTTTACCACGGACATCTCCTATTATCTTATGACGGTCTTTCATATCCTGAAGTTTTTCTATCATATAGGTTCCTGTCTTAGAGGCATTCTCCATAAGTTCCCCTTCTATCATTTCAAGGGTTTTTACTGCCACTGCTGTAGCAAGGGCGTTGCCTCCGAAGGTGCTTCCATGAGAACCGGCAACCCATCCTCTTCCATCTATAGACGGATCCATCATCTTAGAAGGTGCAATTACTGCACTTATGGGAACTCCTGAAGCAAGACCTTTTGCAATGAGTATTACATCAGGTGCCACATTCCAGTGTTCTATGGCAAACATCTTTCCTGTCCGGCCAAGACCACTCTGGATTTCATCCACTACAAAAGGGATTTCCCATTTTGTCGCTATGGCTCTCAGGAGTCTGTAAAATTCCGGGGGAGGTACTATATATCCACCTTCACCCTGTATTGGTTCTACAAAAATTGCCCCCACCTCAGTGGGATCTAAAAGACGGACAAATATATGATCCGTAAGGAATGATACACAGGGCAGCATGGGAATACCCTCAAATTCTCCCTGTCCTTTCATACAATCAGGATAGGACATTTTAAACATACATCTATAACAGTATGGATAGAGTGTATGAATTATTTCTGATACAAGGGGAGCGAAATGAGCTCTCTGAACTTTTTTACTTCCGCTCAGAGACATGCCGCAGTAAGTTCTCCCGTGAAAAGCTCCGTAAAAAGATATAGCCTTTGATCTTCTTGTATAATATCTGGTGAGTTTAAAAGCCGATTCCACCATTTCTGCTCCGGTGCAACCGAAATAAACCTGTTTTGGAAAATCTCCAGGAGCAAGGTCTATGAGTTTCTTTGCCAGGGTTACCTGTGTGTGATAGTAAAAATCACTTCCCGGATTATGGATAAGAATTTCAGACTGGTCCTTTAAGATTTTCACTATTTCCGGATGGGAATATCCGGTGCTTGCCACACTGTACCCGGCACCGAAATCTAAAAAGGTATTTCCATCTACATCTTTTATCCTTACTCCTTTTGCTGATTCAATAACAAGAGGAATCTCTCTGGATCTGGTATGAGCTCCAAAGATAACCTCCTTATCTTTTTTAATCATTTCAAGTGCTTTCGGCCCCAGAGCCGGTGATTCATATCTGTAATTGCCCATAGTTTTAAATATTTCTCCTTTCTAAATTATTATTCCCCATCTTTAACACATCGGAAACCCAGATCATTATCATAATTACCGGGACTGTAATTACCACGAAAGGTACTTCCACAACACTGCCAGTTATCATCCCAACCTCCGCCTTTAAGTATACGGGTAACACCTGAATAGGGCCCCCTGGGATTATTTATAGTTCCTGAAGTTACCGGGTAAAATCCATACCAGTCAGAACACCACTCCAATACATTCCCCGCCATATCCATTGCACCGGAAGGCGATACCCCCTCAGGATAAGATCCCACAGGTCTGGTATGTTTACTATTTTTATTATTTACACACTTATCCTGGTACCATTTATTACCCCAGGGATAAAGTCTACCATCTGTTCCCCTGGCAGCACGTTCCCACTCTGCTTCTGTGGGAAGTCTTTTACCTGACCATTTAGCATAGGTATTGGCACCGTACCAGGTGACAAATGTTACCGGATGATTTTCAAAACCAGCTTTTACTTTATAAATACCTTTAACTTTTACTATTTTCCCTTCCCCTTTTTTATCTCCAATATAGATCCACTTCTGTCCACTATCACCTTCTCTACCTTTAGCATTTAAAAATTTACAGTACTGGCTATTAGTGACTTCATATTTATCAATCCAGTAAGAAGCCAGATATACTTTATGTTTCGGTTTCTCATCATTCTGACGAGAGGTATCATCACTTCCCATAAAGAACTCTCCTGCTTCTATATAGACCATTTCCGAAGTGTCGACTTTTACAGGTTTCAGGGTCTCATTTACTCCTGCTTCTTCAAGAGTCTTAATTTTCTTTAAGGCATCTTCATAATCTTTTTGATTATTCTGAACTTTGTAGAGATCCCTTGCACGAATAAAAGATGCATATGCTTCTTTAGATTTTCCCGTTTTTTCATAAGTAAGACCCAGATTGTAATGAGCCACACCGTAATTCTCTTTAAAAGATATAGCTAATTGGTACTGTTTTACTGCTATACCATATTCATGCTTTTTAAAATATATTATACCTGCGTAAAGATAGCTTCTGGGATTGGAAGGATCCTTACGAATCACTTCTCTTACAAGTTCTAAAGCCCAGTCCAATTTATCAATTTTTATAAGTTCCACTGCCTGATCCAGTAATTTATCAGATTCTGCAGATTTTACAATAGTACCTGTTATAGTCATAAATATTATAACAACAAAATAAATTAATATTTTTTTCAATCTGAAAACCTCCTTAAATGAGTAATATAATGGGCAATGGGTGATGAGTGATTTGTCAGGGGAAATAAAATTAATTTTTATAACAGATAATAATTAATATGTAAAGGAATTTTCATTATTGTTAATTTCCCTGTCAATCAGCACTTTTCACTTTTCACTTTTAATAATGTAATTCTGAGTCTGCCCATGAATTATTCGACTTTCCCTGAGATACCCCTGCAGAACTATCATAATGCACTTCTGAATTCATGACAGTATCGTAATGGATATGAGTATTTTCCTCATAATTTCTGGCAATTTCCTGAGTTGCAGAATTGTCGGAAGAATAATAATTATAAGAAGGTATATAATAATTATTGTAAAGAGGATGAGTATAAGTTATAGATTTTTCAATTTGAGATAGATAATTCCCTGCTTTATTATATATTTCTCCTTTTAATTTAAGAGATATAATATTATTGAAGTACTCACGAGACTCTGAATATTTATGCTCTTTAAAGAGATTTTCTCCTAATTTTAAGTAACACAGACAAAGACCTTCTTTTGCTTTTATATTATCTTTATTTAAATGGAGTACTTTTTTAAAGTTTCTGGAAGATTCACTGTATTTCTTCTCTGATAGACATCTTTCTCCCTGATTTAAATAATATTCTACTTTCATAGAAACAAGCATTTCTCTATCAATTTTCTCTGGTTTTAATGATAAGGCACTGTCAAACCATTTGTTGGCAAGAGAAACTTCTTTTAATTTATAATAAGCCTCTCCTATGGCAATATGAGCAGAGATATCAGAAGGAGATAGAGAAATTATCTTTTTATTTACTATAATAACACGTTCATAATCTTCACTTTCCAGATAAAACCTGCTCAGACCTTTTAATGCGGCTTCATTGGTTTCTTCTATCAAAAGAACCTTCTGAAAACAATCTAAGGCATCTGTATACTCATGCCTGTCTAGAAAGATATTACCAAGCTCTATATACCTACTTATATCCTTATTTCCTTCCTTATGAAGTTTATCCAGCTCATTCTTAGCAGCAGTATAGTTTTTTCTTTTTATATAGAAGTCCAGAAGATTTGTATGTACCTCAGGCTTTGTATAATCTATCTTAATTACAGTATTTTCCGCCACAGGGATATCTTTGACCTGCAGAGGAGTTTTTTTAATTAAAACAGTCCCTCCAGGTTCTTTTCCATTATTGAAATATTTTCCGAGAATAATTATAGATAAACATAACAGGATAATCCCCACAAAGCTCAGTTTTATCTTTCTATAATCAATAATTTTTTTACTGGATTTCTTCCCTGTTTTAGGGGTGATATCTCTCATTACAGGCAATGAAGTAATAATTTTATCCCTACCATCTGATACTTCCTCAAGTTCTGCTCTCAGTTCATCAATATTTTTGTACCCTTTTTCTTCCTTAGAAAGAGCCTTCATAACTATTGAATTCATCTTCTCCGAAACATTCTCCAGTGGCGTAAAGGGTTCCGGGGAAAACCTTCCTGTTAAAAGACAGTACATAATAACCCCAAGGGAATAAATATCATTTTTCTTTCTCTCTTCTTTATATTTAAATATACCTACATCCATCAATTTTATATTCTGATCTATATTTTGAAGTATTATATTTCCAAGATTTATATCTCCATATACTATAGAAGGAATTTTTTTATGGATATACTGGAGGGTTTCAATTAATTGTTTTATCCATTCAATTACACTGTTCTCAGGAATTTTATCTGGAATATATTTTAACATGGCCGTCTCAAGATCGTTGCCATCTATATAGTCCATTACAAGGTAAGGACGTCCATATTCAATAAAATAATCTCTTATAACAGGCAAATTTCTGTGTTTGAGACCTTGAAGAATTCTTATTTCTTTTTTAAACTTATCTATATTTTCCTGGTTATCTTTTTTATCTGAAGGTATATATATTTCTTTTATAAAACAGGATGTATTATAAAGCTTCTGATCGAAAGCTTCGTAGAGGTTATCTTTTCCTATTTCTTTTATTAATCGTTTGATTTTATAACGTTTATAGAGGATGGTGCCAGATTTTAAATTGAGGTTAAGAGAAGTTTCAATAATATTCGGAAGGATCTTACCAGAAGAAATATTACCACGACTACTTTTCTCACAATCTGTAGACATTTAAATTACTCCTTTATCAAATAAGCATCACCCCCGCAATACATTTGATGGTTAGTATATTCTATAGAACAATTTTTTTCCCTTCTATAACAGTTCTAATTTTGCAAATAGTTTAAGCCTTTTTTTAAAGAGAAAATTTACGATGAAAAGACTGTGTCTGACTCTGTTTATCTATTTGTTGATAATAATTCTGTATAAGAACCAGTTTTTTAGTACCCTCATATATAAGCGACAGTCCATCATGTATATCATTTTCATTTTGAGTGGAGATAAATCTCTTCAAAAGATTAACTCCTTTCTGCCACTTATCAAAAGCTTCTGCAAGCATCTGGCTTCCTCTGAAAACCTCAAGGGTTATTTCATTATCGAGAATCTCCAGAGATTGATATCTATCTCTGGAGTCTGTAATTATCTGACTTATTTCCTCCAAAAACTTCATAAAAACATCCTCTGGTACTATTTTTTTTAAAACATCCATAGCAGTTGATTCTATTTTTATATAAAGAGGTGTCCTGTAAATTTCATCAGGAATTTGCTTTACCAGCTCTTCAAGAGTAAGGCTTCCCTCTAATATTACTTCATCTACAGGCAAAATCTTCCTGGATATATTATATATCTCTATATTAAGTTCTACCAATTCATCAACTATTTCCTTGAGTTCCGCATCTTCTTCATCTTCTCTATACATTACCTGGAGGGGTTCATATATTTTCCTTCTATTTTTATCTTTCTCAACATCTTTACAAACAAGGCTTAATTCATCCATCAGAGATATTGTTATATTAATAGTATCAATTAATGTTTCTTTCTCTGTGGTATTTTCTTTAATATTATCTGCCCTGCTTAATATATATTTCAATTCTTCCTGTACTTCCGATTGTTTTTTTACCCAGGATTTAAAATCGATCTTATAGGACTTTAAATCCTTATAACCTATTAATAAACTATAAACAGGTGAATCCACTGGTATATCATCAGCATATTCCATATCAGGTTCTTTAAGCCTGGAAGGGCTATAATAATTTGGAGAGATCTTAAAAGTTGAACCTGATGTGGAAATAAAATCTGCCTGGGAAAACATTAAACCGGGAGAAGTTGATGGGGAAAATTCTATTTTTTCTTTATCAGAAATTAAATCAGACAGAACAGGTACCTCTTCAGTATTTATATTATTTTCAAGTATTTCTGTCTCAATGTTTTTTACCGGAAAAAAATTAATATCAACCAGATCTTTTGTTGTTCTATCTATAAATTCTTTATTATCTGATAAAGTGGCCCCTGTCGGTGCGGGAGGCGAAGACATAGCGGTTTCAGAAATATCTTTTATTTTTCTACCTGCTTCATCTACCGAAGATTTAATCAGTACAGGGCTTATACTTTTTACTTTATTAGATTCCGATTGAGACGAAACTAAATTTAACTCTAAATTATCTTTCATTTCCGGCAATACCTTATTTATATTAACCTTAAATTTCGGTTTCGATATTGAATTAATAAAAGAACCCAGATTTTTATACATATCACTGTAAATCCGGGGATCCTTCTGATTATCTGATATAGAGCTTATGGAATTATTTATCTCATGGTACTCTTTTTCAGAAAGAACTTCAGAGTGAAAACCTCTGTTTACATCTTCTGGCAATATTTTCTCCTCCTTAACTGATTTACTGGAAAGAATAAAATGACCGGATTTAAAAAAACTATCCGGCTTCTTTGATACTTTGGATTGTATATCCCGTCCTTTTTCCACATCATTACTACACGAGGAGGAAGGTTTTACTGGCGTAGAAAGTTCCTTAGAATTCAGACTTTTCAATCGGCCAAGACGCTCTCTTATTTTTAATAATTTATCATCAGAAAAAGTTATTTCCCTGGAAGGCACAGAAAGTTGGTCAGGTAAAAACATTTTTCTCTCTTCAGGTTTATTATCAGGCTTTATTTCAGAGGAAGATATTTCAGATTCTTCTTGTAAAAACATTTTTTTGGTTTTATACTCAAATTTATTCGGAATAGAAGCCCTGTCTTCAAGCAGTGATTTTTTTCTGGAAGAAAAAATAAATGCAGCTTCCATCAGTTTATCAGCTTTTTTAAGTTTTTCTATGGAATTAAGAATTATCTCTTTCTGGAGAGGTTCGGTTTTTAAAGAGGCTTCTATTTCATTTATGCACTCAATAACTAAAAGGAGACCCTGAGAATAGTGAATCCCTTTCCCGGGTTCTTTTTTTTTATCCAGAGCATTTTTTTTAACAGTAGCCACCTTGTACGCCAAAAACTCCTGCTGTATGCGATTTTTTAAAAAATCATCTACATGGCGGATAAAACCTTTTATATCCATAAAAATTTGCCTTCCAGAAAAAAATAAATCTCCTTTAACCCGGTTAAATTATTATTAGCTTTCAGCTTCTTTCATTAAGCTGATTGCTGATAGATTTAAACATAAGGTTTATATTTACTGAAGCTAATAATTAAAGAATAATGAAAATTTCTATACATATTAAATTATATCATGCCCGGGAGGCTAAATCAATTATCAGGTAGAACAAAGGAAAGATAGCTTATTTTTAAAAGTTTTTACAACATTAGAAGGATTTTTTTTATTATTAAAGAATTTTCTATTTGGTAAGATCTAAAAGAGGGAACAAATACTTATGGAAATCAGTGAAATACTCGCAATAGATATAGGAGCAGGAACACAGGATATACTTTTCTATGATAAAGCAAAATACATAGAAAACTGTCCGAAAATGATATTACCATCAGCGTCTTCGATTTTATCAAATAAAGTAAAAAGAATTACAGAAGAAGGAAAAAATATTTTCTTTTACGGTGGAATAATAGGAGGCCACCCTCTGTCATCCTATGTAAAAAAACACATAAAAGCTGGTTACAGAGTTTATGCTACATCTTCTGCAGTAAAAACCTTTAGAGATAATCTGGAAGAAATTAAAACCTGGGGCATAGAAATAGTAGAAGATGATCCGGGAGGATGTGTAAAACTTGAACTTTTAGATATTAACCTGAAAATGCTCTCTCAATCTCTTGCTCCCTATGAAATAAAAATTCCTTCACTCATAGCCATAGCTGTACAGGATCACGGGGAAAGCCTGAAAGGAAGCAATAGAAAATTTCGGTTTACTCACTGGAAAGATTTTCTTGATAAAGGAGGGCTATTTTCAGAACTGGTTTACAAAGAACCACCACCATATTTTACCCGTATGTTATCAATTAAAAAGTCTCTCTTATGTGATACCATTTTTATGGATACAGGCCCTGCAGGTATAATGGGAGCCTTCTGTGACCCAAAAGTGGAAGAACACAGAAAAACAGGGCTTATAATTGTAAATATAGGTAATCAGCATACTATATGTTCTATAGTAAAAAAAGATAAAATCTTCGCCATCCTGGAACATCACACCAGAGAAATGGACGAAGAAAAAATCATCGAGACAATAGAGAGATTTAAAAAAAGAGAGATAACAGATGAGGAAGTATTTGCAGATCGAGGGCATGGAGTATACTTTTCACCTGATCTCACAGAAGACTGTACTTCCTGGCCTGTAACAGTCACAGGGCCAAAAAGACATATAGCATTCCGGGGAAGCTATTATTTTGCAGTTCCCAGGGGAGATATGATGTTAACTGGATGTTTTGGCCTGATTGAAGCGGTTCGGACACTTTTATAGAAAGGGAAAAAAGTCAGACTTTACCTTAAAAAGTTTGGTGTTTAATATTCTAAACCCTAAACCCTGAACTCTAGAAAATTTTAAAATAGCTTGAACTTTATTAATTAAGTATGTTAGCACCTGGAAAAATAATTGATGTAAGATATGAAATAATTAAAAACGTGGAAGAAGATCATCATGGGGCCGTATATTTTGCTTATCATAAAAACCTAAAAAAACAGATTATTATTAAAGAAATTAAAGATCTTTCCTCATCTCCTGAAGAGAGAAATAAAACTCCTCTTTTAATAGAAAAAATCAGAACCTTTGCAAAATTTGATCATCCCAGCATAGTAAAAATCTTGGATTTCTTCAACATAGAAGAGAACTTTTACATAATAATGGATTATATTAAAGGCCAGAGTCTTGAAAATATAATGAAATTCAGAAATTCTGAACCTTTTGAAGAAAAGGAAATTATAAAATACTCAATTCAGCTGTGTAAAGTTCTGTGGTTTTTACATAATCAAAGGCCTGTTCCTGTAATTATGGGAAATTTAAATCCAAAAAATATAATATTCTGTAATGACGAAAATATTTCCCTTGTAAGCCTTGGTATCAACAGATATATTAATGAAAATCCCGGAGAAAAAAAAGGATTTACTGCGCCGGAAATATATAGAAAACAAATATCTCCTTTATCAGATATTTTCAGCCTGGGAAATATAATTTATTATATATCTACCGGCTTAAATCCGGCAATTTCCCAGAACTATGACATTCCTCCCTTAAGAAGCATAAATCCTGCCATATCAAGAACACTGGAACAAATAGTAAAAAAATCTACAGAACTGGAACCTGCAGCAAGATATTTAAAAATGAAGGAAATGAAGGATGCTCTTGAAGCATGCCTTAGATCTTCTGAAAAGGTTTTACTAAAAAATGAAAGTGCACAGATTGGAAAATCTGTAGATGAAGACATATTTAAATCCTCAACTATAATAACACCTGAAGACTTTAAGAAAAATTTGCATCAGGCCCTTGAGGTATGTCTTAAAACAGGAAAGGCAGAGAGGGAAAACTCTGTAATTACAACAGCAGTAAAAGATGATGAGGAACCGACATATGAAATAAATAAAAATCTTGATGAAGATCCTTTTGAAAAAATATCCATAGAAAGAGCAAGAAAAACTAAAGAACTAAAGGAAAAACAAAAAGCTGCCTATGAAAAAGTAGAAAAATCCTACAAAGAAAAAGAAAGAGCAGAAAAAAAGAAATTCTTTAAATTCATAGCTCCTGTTTTAACAATAATTATTATATTGCTCACACTGATCATTTACTTTATAACCAGGTAAAAAGAAGTGAAAGATGAAATGTGAAAAGCAAATTATATAAGTAAGTACTATTACGGTAACCACTTTTCACTTTTCACTTTTCACTTTAAGCCATTTCAAAGAACGTTTATCTATATAAATTTCTTCACCCAGGTTATTAAGTATTCCTATACTCATTTCATCATACCATTTTATTTCTCCTATTAAAATCTCTCCATCTATAAAGGTAAACTCTACTGGTATCCTGTCTATCATATATCTTCCCAGGGTTTTACTTTCAGGTTGTACCATATCCCAGCTAAAATCATTGTAATCAAAATTATCCATATTCATATTCTTTCACTCCCACAAATTAGCTTTTAGCTTTCAGCTATCAGCTTTTTTCCCTGGCTGATAGCTGATACCTGACTGCTTATAGACTTACAGGGTTCAGGTTTATAATTAAAAAACACCAATACCCAACACTATCAATTATAAGTAATTATCATATCCTCTTCCATCGGATAAAAGGTATGAGCAATTTCTATAAGATCTCTGGAGGTATTGTGCTGAAATGCAGCTACTTCAACTTCCACATCACTTTTTCTCAAAAACTTGATAAGATCAATAAAATCCCCATCTCCGCTTACCAGTACGACAACATCCATTTTGTCCTGTAAAGAAATTATATCCATAGCTATTCCAAGATCCCAGTCACCTTTAGCAGATCCATCGGCACGTCGTCTTAAATCTTTAGATTTTACTTCATAACCCACTCTTTCAAGGGCTTTTATGAATTCCTCCTGATTAATTTCCGGTGTCTGAACTATATAAGCTATGGCTGCCACTAATTGCCGATCTCTTGTCACCAGATTTAAAAGAGTTTCAAAATTTAATTTTGCCTGATAACCAATCTTAGCACCGTAATATATATTTTGAACATCCACAAAAACCCCTACCCTGGGAATATCTGTAATCTCTTCTTTTTCAGGAGAAGTCTCAATTCCCGGACGACGTTGAAGTTTTCTAAACCTGAGTTCCCACCGGATAATCTCACCTCTGAGTTGTAAATTTTTTCTCTGTAAAAGTACAAGTGATGTATATAGATCTTCCTGTAATCTTATGGCATCTTTATACTCCTTAATTTCCTTCTCCAATCTTTTTTTCTCTTTAAATAACATTTCCTGATTAAAGAGAGCTTTTTTGGCATCTTCTATTTCTCCGGCTATTTTATTATTATCCTTCTGCAAATCCTCAATCTTCTGATTTAATTTCTGATTATCTTTTCTAAATTTTTTATTAACACCCATAAGCTGATTTATGGTATTATCCCGGGCTTTAATCTTTTCCTCCAGTTCTCTGATCTTTTCTTTATCTACAGGTTCATCTTTTAATTTAATTTTATTTTTAGAAGGAGAAGGTTCTTTCTTAGAATTTAAAATTTTCTTAACCTGTTTTATTTCTTTTTTTTCATTTTTTTGTTGAGAAGTTATTATCTTCTCAACACTATGAATAAAAGGAGAGATTTCTTTATTAACCTCTTCCCTATCATCAGTTAAAATGCACCAGAGAACCTTACCAACTCTATTTTGATTAAAAATATTTTTCACATCACCCATATAATCCCTTATAGCGACAGGATCCATTTTAGATAATTTACTTTTTTCTTTCAATCTCTTTTTCAAAAGTGTCTTAGTTATAAGATATCCAATATCAGTTTTTCGAAAGAAATTATATGAGAGATTGGAAACTATAGTTTCAGAAGACATTGTGAGAGGATCTTTTCTACTATATTTAATATCATCAGAGTTATTCAGGATAGAAATTATCTCTCTCTGAGTCAATAAATCATTCATTACCCAGGAGAGACTCCTTGGAGTAAGATAATTCATTAATTTTTGATATATTCCTCCATCTTCCATTCTTATCACTTATCACCCCCTAATATAATTAAACATATGTTATCACTTCAAAAAACTTTAGTCAAGAAATTGCTATTAAAAAGAAGTCAACAATTAAGAACCCCTATTTATATAAAAATTAACTGCTAAAAATAAAGATGAAAATTAAACTTTTGAGTGAAATTTGCTTATCAATCTACCTTATGATATAATATTTACTGAAATAAATTTTGTTCAGGCTTTAGCAATAAGGTAAAATAACCTGCAATAACTACTTTTGTATAAGTTATTTTTTATAATTTTCAATAGTAATATATTACTAAAAAAGCTAAGTGCTGAGAGCAAAAAACTTGATAAGGAGAGTTTTTATGGAAGAAGATATAGCAAAACAGATATTGTCAGGAGAAAAAAAGCTAAAAGCTCTTGGAGAAAAAGAGTTAGCCATAAGAGGGAGGATGCAAAAATTACAGGAAAATCGTAAAGCCCTTGAAGCCAGACTTGGCCTTATGAAGATAGAAGCAGATATGGCAAGAGATGGTAAGATGAAAGCCGCCGTTCAGGAACAGGTAAGCCAGTTGGTACAAAAATTAAAGGATAACAGTGAAGAAGTAAAAAAAGAAAACAGAGAATTAGAAACTATCCTGGGATTTCGAGAACAGCTTCAGGAAGCAATAGCAGCACAGAAAAGACAGAATCAGGATGCTGCTCAAATAGCTGAAACAGAAGGAAAAAATCAGGAATATGAGGAAATTATAGAAAAAGTAATACAACTTTCAGAGGAATATAACCAGCTAAGAGAACATCTTCTAAATCGTTTTGAAGAAATAAAATTACTTAACAGAAGAACAGCAGAACTAAAATTAGAAATAGATAAACTCAGAGGAATACCTGAAGCAAAGAAAAATACCGGACATATAACCAATTTTGTAACTCAGACTGTAACTGTTCCATTTTTTGATCTGGATGAAAAACTACTCAAACTGGATCCTCTGACAAAATATTAGTAAAGGCATAAGATATGAAAAAAATCTGTAAATTCTTCCTGTTATTTTTTTTATTTTTCCTTATTAGAATAAATACAGGGTATACTCAGTTAATTACAGATGAATACAAACTGGAATTATTAGAAAAAGCACAAGAAATGGAGAATACTTTTCATAAATACCAGAATATAGAGGATAAATATAATCTTTTTATAAAAGCAAATGATTATATGAGTCTTCAAAATACTCTCTCTTTAACATTAGACCCACTTAATGTAATAACAGGTAGTTGTGCTTATACAAAATATCTTAATACAATGGAGAACTTTTTAACAGACAAAGATGAATTCGAACAGTATAATTCTATAGTTGTTTCTATAAGATTATATACTGAATATTTTGAAATCACCAGGGATAAAAAAATTGGGAAACATATTGCTTATCTACATAACATACAAAAAAAACACCATCTGATTCCTTATATGCATTATGGCTTTTATAAAAATGATATTTTTAATTTTAATATTGCTACTCCTGCTTTCGATTATTTTGAAAATCTTTCTCTTTCATGCTTTCAGATAGAAGCATGCAATAACTCTACTAATTCCGTAGATTTTTCTCGCTTTAAATTTTATATACAAACACTTGACGGAAAAATCCGTGAAGAAATAGATTTAGAAAAAAATAAAGAATTTTATGAGGAACTACCTCCAATGCCCGATGGATATCTCTTTGAAGATATACCTGTACTTTCTACAGATAGAGCTCTTAAGTTATTTCCTGTTATAAACAATGAAAATCTGATAGAAAAAGTAGTTATGCAGGATAAATTAAGTGACTTCAAAATAGAATCTCTATTTTTTGAAAATATAAAAGAATATAATCTATAATCTAACGTCTATAATCTCAAATAAGAGCTTTCTTTAATGCTTCTTTATTTTTTTCTATAAAAAGCTTGAGTGTTCCAAAGTTACTCTTTTCTGTCCCGATGATCATAAGGACATACTTTGTATTAACTTCTTCCAGATAAATAATTCCTTTTTCATATTCAGCTTTCCATTGAGGAACAAAAGATTTGGCTAGAGCCAGGGGAGAAGCTTTAATAGTTTTCACACATGAATTACCAACATTAGATACCTTTTCATAAGGCCCATCTTCAATAATAGATTTATATATTATATTACCATCCTTAGTGTCAACCAGTAATGCTGCAGAAATATTTTTAAGAGAAGTGAATTCTGCAAGCTTTTTTTCTACCACCGGATTTTTTGTCTTCTTTGTTTTAGGAGGTGGTGGAGTAATAGATGAAGAAGTGACAGACGGCGGAGTGACAGGTAATACAGGAGTAGAAACAGGTGTAATTAATTCTTTATTATCAAGATTAGAATAAAGTAAGATTAATTCAATTTCTTCTTTACTAAAATTTAATTTCTTCAATTCTCCACTTAATGCTTTTTCAGAAAATCTTTTATTTATAATTTTCTTTAAAGAATTTATTTTGACAAAAGATATCTTCTCTTTTAATATTTTAAGGATAACCTGATTAATTTCAAATTTTTTCTCTTGTTCTTCCGAGGATTTCTCTATAACTTCCTTCGGTTTATACCCTACTGCAAGGGTATCCACTGCTTCTTCCACAGGCAAAGTATTTAAATCTGAATTATCTACATCAAAAATTTCTTCAGATATTTCTTCATCATCCATAAATATTTCAGGAGTAGATAAATTTTCCATTACATAATTAGTAATTAAGTCAATTAAGCTAGAAGAAGCCATATCAGGAAAGGAATGTTTTACAACCTCCTGAGCAATTTGTTTTACTATCTCACGGGTATAATAGAATTGTTGTTCATCAAACTTAATTTCTTCAAGTATTTCTTTAGAAAGTTTCTGAGCCATATCTTCCATAGAAGGAAAGATTTCTTTAGAAGTCTTCTGGTCTTTGTTTATATCTGTTAATTCAGATGAGAATATTTCATCAATATTCTTAACTTCTTCTGGTTTAGGTTTCTCTTTTACTTTCACCATGGAAGGTTCTTTTTTTTGAGTAATTGAACTTATATCATCCAGAGAAATTTCTTCTAATTCAACAGTCGATCTTACGTTTATGTTAACAGGTTCCTTGGGAGGTTTTTTTTCTAATTCAGGAGTAGCTTTTTCTTCTTTAGATTCTTTATTTTTTTTCGTAAGTTCTTTGAGACGTTTAGAAACTTCTTCCATAATCTCGCCAAAATTCTTTTTACTGAAACTTACAATATTATCAACATTTATAAGATCCTGTTCTTTTAACTTCTTTTTTATAACAGTAACCTTTGGGGTAATAATCTGAAGATTTCCAGTCACAAGTCCTACAGAATATTCCACAGCAGTAATTTCATCAAGAGAAAAAGTGCCTACTTTAGTAGTCTTATTCTTTTCATTTATTTTAAATATAAGTACCCTTTTATCTGTAATAACCAGTCCCTGAAAATCTCCAAGAGACAATGAAAGACTAACTTTTTCAGAAGATTTGATATTTTCTTTATACATTTTTCCAAGAATATTTTTCATAGGTACAATAAAATTCGTATCTGACTGAGTAATAGACATTTCTTTAATCGGTTCTATATAGGTATATGATTTACTTATACTGGAAATTTTAGTTAAGACTTCCTTAAGGAGCTCATTCTGATCTACGTTAAAATATAATCTTGGTTTCAATTCTTTATCTTCTTTATCTGCAATAATATTCATAGTAATATGAGGGCCATATAAAGGAGGGGTTATTTTTATATCCTGTATATTATCATAATCGTAGGCATAACTTAAACAGCCTTTAAAAGAACCGGCTGTTATGACATAGAGCTTTTTATTTGTTCCTATAAGGGAATTACCTTTCACACCTTCAATGCAAAAATATATTTTTTCGTCTTTACCTATGCTTTCTTTCAATTTTTTAAGCAAAGGAACACTTATTTTTTGAATGAGCTCTGACATAATTGAAACTTTCCTCCCCGGGATTTTTTTAAAAATCTGAATACAGTTTATCACCTCCTTTAAGTCCTGTCAATTATAGTTAATCAAGTTTTTATTTAAAAGGGATTTTTGTTAAATATTTGAATTTTTAAATGTTTTTCGGTTTAAAAATTGGGATATAAACAAAAGTAATTCGTAACAAAATATAACAAGATAAAAATCATAAAAACAAAAACAGAACAGCATAATTAACAATAGAGAATTATCTTAGATTCTGCTCTAAATCATAAGCAGCTCTGGCAGTAAAATCTATAACAGTGGAATAAGGGTTTGTTTCACAACTTTCATTAACTTTCATTTTAACTAATCTTTCCCGGCTAATCCTTTAGATGAATTTCTCCGTCTATGAACTATGTATACTCCAATTATACTTCCTGCAATAATACCAATGACTGACATGGGAATTGGGCCGAGAAAAGCCAGACCTGCTATAAGAAACTTCTGAAGTGATTGAAGCCAGTCCGGGAAATGGACATATAACAGACACAGAGTGCCCAGCCATAACAATGTATTTGCTATAATAAAACCAGGTATTGAACCGATGGAGACTCCCAGACCATAAATACCATAACGTTTCAGAGAAGGCCTGAATATTAATACTATACTTATTATAAATATTATAGCAAAAAATACCAGATATACAGGAAGTATAAAAAAATATAGCATTTTGTTCCCCTTATTTATAAAAAAAGCTAATATAAATAAAAAATACCTTTTTATTATAATTTCTATCAGAGTGTAGTGATTCCCTCCTTTCAGTTTAAATCAGCTTCTCTGTTCTTTTTTTCTGTCGTACATTGAATTTCTCCCTTTCTATATGTTATTATGAATATGAAAGGTACACTGAGGAGGAATTATCGATGGAAAGTATTGCAAGAAAATTAGATATAGAGAAAAAATATAGTTATGCAGATTATCTGTCCTGGTCTGATGATGAACGATGGGAACTAGTTGATGGGGCTCCTTATAATATGAGTCCTGCTCCGACTATAAATCATCAGAGGATATCCAGGAGATTGGTTTATTATCTGGAAGACTATCTGAAAGATAAAACCTGTGAAGTATTTGCTACACCTGTCGATGTTCGGTTTCCTGAAGATAAGAAAAAGAATGATAAAGAGATCTTTGATGTTGTTCAACCTGATATTATTGTTGTCTGTGAACAGGATAAGATAGAAGATGATAGAAGTTGTATCGGCCCTCCCGATATAGCGATAGAAATTCTTTCTCCTTCTACTGCTTCTAAAGATTGTTTAAAAAAGAGAAGACTTTATGAGAAAAATAAGGTAAAACAGTACTGGATTGTAGATCCTCAGGAGGAAGAAGTTTATATTTATAAGTTACAGGGTAACGGTCTTTATGGAACTCCTGAAGAATATACAAAATCCGATAAGATAAAAGTTGACGGCTTCGAAGGTCTGGAGATAGATTTAAACCTGGTTTTCAGAAAAGTAGTCAAAAAGACGCCGGAGAAGAGTTAGCTTGCCTGAGTTTTTTAAATCAGTTCTTTAAAGAAATTTTTTACGTCTTCTGCCGGTATCATCCAGCACAGTTCATTTATTGTACAATCTATCTTCCAGTTCCCACATATGGTTATCTGCAATCAAATTCGTGGGGAGAGCATATCTCTCTTCCAGATCAGGGAACATAATAACCTTTCCTCCTCTCCGACGACCGGGGAGTAACAGAAGGACCCTGTCATCATCTGCCGCCATTGTCCTAAGAAGGGTTAATTTCACATTATAGCTGAATTACCTACGAATAAATTCGTAGGGTTCCTGCTTCGTTGACCGTGATTGCCTTCAGGTGAAAACCTTCAGGTAGAGGCACAATCTCCACAGGCGTTAATTCCCTGTATTCCACAGGTACTGATTTATTATTTAAATTTAATTTCCCTATATATTTTACTGTCTTGGCTGACTTAATGTC
>Ga0116183_1000872_pt1 | contig 35061 bp, 32 predicted proteins | sample AD_UKC078_MetaG_FD_89753 | JGI IMG/M metagenome (GOLD analysis project Ga0116183, IMG submission 89753) | Active sludge microbial communities of municipal wastewater-treating anaerobic digesters from USA - AD_UKC078_MetaG | ecosystem: Engineered > Bioreactor > Anaerobic > Digestate | place: USA...
ACCAACCCGTTTTGTAAGCGGCGACCGGATTGAATTTATCGGAAGAAACGGGACACTGGAGTCACCGTCCGCGATGTACCGGGACAGGCTTTCCGGCAAAGTGGGCGCGGGAATTGATCCCTGTGTCGCCGCGCAGGTTAAATTTGAAATCGGGGAAGGACAGGAAAAAGAGATCCTTTTTACTCTGGGCTCGGGAAAAACCCTAGACGAGGCCCGGGAGCTTCTCCGGCGTTTTGGCGGACTGGATTCGGCACGGCGGGAACTCGAAACGGTCTGGGAGTATTGGAAACGGACGCTCGGAGTGGTGTACGCGGAAACGCCCGACCTTTCCACGAATTTTCTCGTGAATGGCTGGCTTCAGTATCAGGTCATGAGCTGTAGGTTGTGGGGACGGAGCGGCTATTATCAGTCAGGCGGGGCTTTTGGTTTTCGCGATCAACTGCAGGATGTCATGGCCCTTATCCATTCGAAGCCGGAACTGGTCCGTGAAAAACTGCTGACCTTTGCCGCGCGTCAGTTTGTGGAAGGAGACGTCCAGCACTGGTGGCATCCTCCCGAAGGGCGTGGAGTCCGGAGCCGATGTTCAGATGATTATTTATGGCTCCCGCTCGTAACCTGCTTGTATGTCGATGAAATCGGGGATACGGGAGTTCTGGATGAGAAGGTCGGATTCCTGACGGGACCTTTGGTGAGGCCGGATGAAGAGTCCTATTATGACCGGCCACAGGTCTCGGCGCAGGTTGGAACCTTGTATGAACATTGTGTTCTCAGCGTCAAGAGGGGTTTGAATTTCGGGGAGCGCGGATTGCCCCTGATGGGGACCGGGGACTGGAACGACGGAATGAATTGGGTTGGTTACGAGGGAAAAGGGGAGAGTGTTTGGCTCGCCTTTTTCCTTTGCACCGTTCTCAAGTCGATGGCGAGTTTGGCGGCGCGTCACGGGGATCACGTGTTTTCCGGGTTATGCGGTGAAGAGGCCGTCAAACTTATCCGAAACATTGAGGCTCATGCCTGGGACGGAGAATGGTATCGACGAGCCTATTTTGACAGCGGAGAGCCGCTTGGTTCCGCTTCGAACCATGAGTGCCGGATCGATTCAATACCGCAATCCTGGTCGGTTATTTCGGGCGCGGCCCGGGACGAAAGGGCGAAAAAATCGATGGAGCAGGTGTATCAACAGCTCGTCGACAGGAAACATGCCCTGGTCAAGTTGTTTGATCCTCCCTTCGACAAGGCAATCCCCAACCCTGGGTATATCAGAGGCTATGTGCCGGGTGTCAGGGAAAACGGAGGTCAGTATACGCACGCCGCGGTCTGGGTCGCCATCGCCTTCGCGATGCTGGGAGACAGAAAACGGGCCTGGGAAATAATGAACCTGATTAATCCCGTGAAACATTCAGATACCCCGGAGAAATGCGCTATTTACAGAACCGAGCCCTTTGTGATGCCGGCCGATGTTTACGCGTCAGCGGATCTGGCGGGGCGAGGCGGATGGACCTGGTATACCGGTTCCGCGTCCTGGATGTATCAGCTGATCGTCAAATATCTGCTGGGAATTCGGCTGAAAGTAGACCGGCTTTATTTTGAACCGTGCCTTCCGTCAGAGTGGACGTCCTGGAAGATCCATTACCGGTACCGGGAAACTTTTTATCACATCACGTTTCTTCGTTCGGGGCCTTCGTATCGGGTCGTGTCCGTTGTTGTGGATGGTGTTGAGCAGAAAGAAGAGGCCACCCGGCTCATTGATGAGCGGATTGAGCATTCAGCGGAAGTAAAGATCGGATGACAATCAACCACACCCGTCGCTGCTCGGTCCGGCATTAAATTGACCCATTTTTAAATCATGTGGTACGATGCCTTCTTCGGATTCAAAACGACGCCATATCTTTTAGGTTTCCAATCCGTTCTGAGAAACTGAAAGTATTGGTGAATCCGCACCCCATAATAATGTCATAATCATTGACATATTATTCTTACACAATTATACTTCTTATTGTGACAAAACAACTTACGTGTGACATATAGAGTGACATAAAAATGGATAAAAGAGTGGATACATTCAGGTCGGGCCCCTTTGTTTTCAGCTTGAATCACGACAGAACAAAGCTGGGGGATAGCCTTATTCGGGCAAAGGTGCAATTTCTTACCATTCGAGAGATCCCAATCCTCCCAAACTTGGCATCAAACATTGAAGACGACTTGATCCGAAAGTCGATTTTTGGAACGGCCGCGATCGAAGGAAATCCCCTTTCTGAAGAAGTAGTCAATCGGATTTTGACCGAAGAAGAAAAAAAGAAGACCACTCAAAAGGCGGAACGGCAAATTCAAAATCTCAAACACGCGTACGCGTTCATACGCGAAACACCCCAGTCGGAAACTCCCTTCTTGCTGGATGAGAAACTCATAAAAAAACTGCATTCATTAATCACGGAGGGTTCGGAAGATGACAGGAATACACCGGGACAATACCGGGATCACTCCGTGAAAGTCGGCAATGAAGAGCATGGAGGAGTTTACACGCCCCCCAAAATTCTTGATGATATTAAAAATTTGATGAAGGAATTTATCGACTGGATCAATTCACCCGATGTTCTTCAGGAAGATCCCGTGATTCGAGCCGCATGCGCTCATTATTATTTTGCCCTCATACACCCTTTTGGAGATGGGAACGGAAGGACGGCAAGGGCCATTGAGGCCATTCTGCTCAGAAGTTCGGGATTTCGATTTGTGTATAACATGCTTTCCAACTTCTATTACAAAAACATTGATGACTACTTTTGGTCATTTTCTTTGGCTGGACGAAACAAGGAGGGGGACATTACGCCTTTTTTGGAGTTTTTCCTAAAAGGGCTTCTTCTTTCCCTCGAAGAAATTCGATTACGAATTTTTTCTTTGATCAGAGAGTTTACTCTTAAAGACTATTACGTCTTCCTTCAAAAGAAAAAAGCTATTACCCAACGGCAGTACGACTTGATGAATTTGTTAATCAAAACCAGAAAACAATTCACTCTAAAGGATCTTTTTGATGATGACCAGTTGAAAATCATCTACCGTAGCGTCACGGAAAGAACAGCGCGGAGAGATCTGAAAAATCTGACTGAACAGAGGCTATTGGGAGTCAACCCCAAAACATCTCTGTATTTTCTCAACCCGCGCGTGATCGGATAAAGGGCTAAAAAAAAGAAAATCATTTTTAACACGGACGAGCGGCATTCATGCAGGAACGCGTGGAGCGTGATCGTCCCCAGAATGACGGCGCGGGAGTGTCGCCCTCAATGTTGAGGCCCTGGGCGCAGTGCCCGCCGGAGGTCGGATTTGTCCGGTGTTTTTTAACGAAGAGGGTTTCATGATTCCGTTGGAAAATTTCCCACAATACCAGAGCCGGCGAATAATGCTCTCATTAAAGCAAAGGAAGTTATGCAGATAAAAGATGAAATCTCGAGGCGGCGAACGTTCGCGATCATCTCGCATCCGGACGCGGGGAAAACTACGCTGACGGAAAAGTTTCTTCTTTACGGAGGCGCGATTCAGCTGGCCGGTTCCGTGACCGCGAGAAAACAGGAACGGGAAACGGCGTCAGACTGGATGGAGATGGAAAAAAAACGGGGTATCTCCATCAGCTCGACCTTGCTTCAGTTTGATTACGGCCCCTGGCGCGTGAACCTTCTTGATACGCCCGGGCATAAGGATTTTTCGGAAGATACTTACCGGGTCCTGATGGCAGTGGACGCGGTGGTGATGGTGATTGATGCCGGAAAAGGGATCGAGAATCAAACAAAAAAACTTTTTGAGATTTGCCGGCACCGGGGGATTCCGATTTTTACTTTTATGAATAAACTGGACCGGCCAATCCGCGACCCTCTGTCATTGATCGATGAGCTGGAGACGGTGTTGGGGATTCGCGCCTATCCCGTGAACTGGCCCCTCGGGAGCGGCAGGGATTTTCGGGGTGTTTATGACCGGCTTCAAAACAAGGTCCACCTTTTTCAGAAAGTTGCGGGAGGGGCTTACCGGGCGCCGGTTTCGACGCACGGCTTTTCGGATCCCGAGGTTAAAAAGATGGTGGACGAACAGGAATATCGCCAGGCGGCGGAGGCGTTGGAATTGCTGGATGCGGCCCATACGGAATTTTCGCCCGAAGCGACGCTGAAAGGCGAGACCACGCCTGTTTTTTTCGGCAGTGCGGCCAATAATTTCGGAGTCCAGCTTCTTCTGGACGGGTTTATCAAATATTCGTCAGGCCCCGCGCCGCGGAAGTCGGGGGAGCGGACGATTGATGTCGCCACCGAAGATTTTTCCGGTTTTATTTTCAAGATCCAGACCAATATGAACCCGCTTCACCGCGACCGGATCGCGTTTCTCAGAGTTTGTTCAGGAAAATTTTTCCGGGACATGGATGTTTATCATACCCGAACAGGAAAAAAAATCAGGATAACGGGATCGCACACGCTTCTTGGTCAGAGCCGGGAAACGGTCGATGAGGCGTATCCGGGCGATATTATCGGATTCGCGGTGAAATCGGATTTCCGGGTGGGAGACACAATCAGTGAAGATCCCTCCATTGTTTTTAACGCCATTCCGAGATTCGCGCCCGAATGTTTTGCCCAGATTTATAATCCCTCGCCGGCCAAGTACAAGCCGTTCCGGAAAGGGCTTGAGCATTTACTGGCTGAAGACATTGTCCAGGTATTCAGCTGGATCAAGCCGGCCAATCCCAATACGGCGCTTTTGGGAGCGGTCGGGCCTTTGCAATATGAGGTGCTTCAATACCGGCTCAGGGAGGAGTATGGCGCTGAGTCCCGGCTCGAGACCCTTCCCTGGAAAGTCCTTCGGTGGGTCGAATCCGGACTGAATGATTCTGAAATGGGGAATTCCCTGCCGTATGGCGTGGCGCTGGCCCGGGACGAACAAGGGAGAAGGGTTTTGCTTTTTCTGAGCGAATGGATTTTGAATCATTTTCAGGAAGATCATCCGGATTTTAAGCTCTTTGTTTCTCCGCGGGAGAACCGTATTTCCTCATGATCCGGGAAATATTTTGGCAGGATTCGCGGATGTCCCGCTTACTGGAGCGAGCATGATTTTTTCCGCGGATTTTGGACAAGTATGATTTGAAAGGAACCAACGCATAATAAAGACGGAGGTTTTAAAATGAATCGGAGTTTATCTTTAAAGCGTATCCGGATCGGACACAGCCCGGACCCTGATGACGCGTTTATGTTTTACGCGCTTGCTCATGAGAAGATTGATATGAGGGGATTTGAAGTCGAGCATGTGATCGAGGATATTGAGTCCCTGAACCAGCGCGCCCGAAAGGGAGAGCTTGAGGTCACGGCGGTTTCTTGTCACGCCTACGCGTATCTGGCGGACCGGTATGCCGTGATGCGTTCCGGGGCGAGCGTGGGGGATCATTACGGGCCGATTCTCGTACGGCGAAAAGCGGACGGTGAACCACGTGAAAAGGATTCCGTACCCAGGGTTGCTGTTCCGGGCCAGTTGACCACGGCCTATTTAATCATGCGACTTTATGAAAAACTCGAATGCCAATCACCGACCGCCGTACTTCGCGCGCCGTCCCGGGCGATTTTTACTCCCTTCGATAAGATTTTTGATTCCGTCAAAAGCGGAAAATCAGATTACGGGCTTGTTATTCATGAAGGACAGATTGCCTACGAAAAACACGGTCTCGAAAAAGCGCTGGATTTGGGATCGTGGTGGTGCGAACGGACACGACTTCCGCTACCTCTTGGGGTGGACATCATCCGTAAAGACCTTGGGCCGGAGGTAATGAGGTCTTTTGCCGCCCTTTTCAAGGAGAGTATTCAATATGCCTTGAAACACCGCGAAGAAGCCTTAAAATACGCGAGCCAATTTGGCCGCGGGATTACTCCGGAATTGAACGATCGGTTTGTCGGGATGTACGTGAATGATTACACGGTCGAGCTGGGTGAAAAGGGAGAAGCTGGTTTCCGGGAGATGATGGAGCGAGCCTTTTCAGCAGGGATCCTTCCCAAAAAGATCCATTTAGAATTCATAAGGTAAAATTCATAAAAACCGGTAGGGCTTATAGCGCGTGGTGGAAAAGCTTTCACGTTGCGCGCCGGCCGCCCTTCCCCCTATGAGGAGTATCATGGCGAACGATGAGTTGCGAGATAAAACGCTGGATGTGGCGCGGCGGCACAAGGCGTCGTGGATTGAGTTGGGGCAGTATCTTTTTTCTATTTCCAAAAACAAGCTTTTCAAAGAATGGGGTTATCTGTCCTTTGAGGCCTATTGCGTCAAGGAACTGAAAATTCGTGAGGCCACCGCCTCCAAACTTCTGAAGTCCTACATGTTTCTGGAGAAGGAAGAGCCCCGGATGGTGAGACCTGAGTACGTGGCCGAAGAGGAGCCGAAAAAAATTCCGGACTACGAGTCCGTGAATCTCCTGCGTCTCGCCAAGCAAAATCAGCATATCCCGGTCCAGGAATTTGCGGAACTTCGGCATGATGTTCTGGATGAAGCCAAGGATTTCAGGGATGTTCGCGCGAAGGTCAAGACGATTGTCCAGGAGCATAAGGCTAAGGACACGTCCGAGTCGAAGGAAGTGAAACGAAATTCCGTCATCAAACGCCTGATCGGATTTTTGAACGGCGCCAGGACCCAGCTTGAATCTGAAAATCTGGTGCCGGATTATGTCATCAAACAGATCGAAACCCTGGCTTCCAGGCTTGAGGATCAACTGCATTAGAATCGGCTAACGGGTTTTCAGCGTTTCGGAAAAAACAGGAGAGCAACTCAATGGAACTATGGCAGTATGTCGGCGCGATTGCCGGATTTTGCATGCCGCTTTTCAACATTCCGCTCATCTTTCGTATCGTGAAACGAAAGTCAGCCGGGGATCTGAGTCTTTTTTGGCTGTTTGGCGTATGGACATGTATCCTTCTTATGAGTCCCGCGGCTTTGATGTCTCAGGACATCGCCTTTCGTCTCTTTGGATGGACCAATCTCATTTTTTTTACGGTCGTGGTGGTCGTGGCGGCAAAATATCACAAGGGTCAATCCTGAAATTCTCCCCGGTGATATTCCGGAACGGTACGATTTCCTTTCTGATTTTAAAAACGTTCGTCACGTGGATTGGATTGTGGTGACGGAGCGTGGCAGAATGATTGAGGAAAGGATCCGGAAAAATCTTTGGATCAGATCTCGAGAATTTTGGGGAATTGGGTGAGATTTTTACAGCCTGTCCGGGTGACCAGCACCAAATCTTCCAGCCGGATCCCGCCCGCGTCTTTATAGTAAAGCCCCGGCTCCACGGTGACCAGATGTCCCTCCTTCAGGATATCATCACCTCCGCCGATTCGCGGAGGCTCATGAATTTCCAGCCCGAGCCCGTGGCCGGTGCTATGGAAAAATCCCTGCATGCGGCCGGCTTGTAATCCTGTCCGGAATCCAAGGCGCTCGAAGTAAGACTGAATGGCGTTGTGAATGGCCCGGCCCGAGACGCCCGGACGGATCATACGCATGGCGATGGCCTGTCCTCCCTTGACGGCGGCGAACATCTTTTTCAGTTTAGGGGAGGCTTTTCCCTTCACGACCGTTCTGGAGAAATCAGCGTAATAGAGGGTTTTATTGTTGCGGGGGAAAATATCAAAAAGGATCGGTTGATTCGCGAACAGCGGGCCCGTTCCTATGTGGTGGGGATCAACGGAGTGGCGGCCGCATGACACAATAGTGTTTTCTCCGGCGCAGTCGTGTTCCATCAGGACGGCAAGAATTAGTTTTCGGATGGATTCACTGGTCAATGGCGTGTTCCGGTAAAAGAGCCGGTTTTTCCGGATCGTCGCCTTTTTTAAAAGCGAGATAGCGGCGCGGGCGGCGTTTTCGGTGGCTCGCAGGGCCTGAATGACCGACCGGATTTCCCCGGGTGTTTTAATCGCGCGTTCCTTGAAGAAAATCCCGGGATGGCAGTCCAGACGGATCCCGGCGCGTTTCAGGGAAAGGGCATAGAGATAGGGAAAATCTTGGGGAACCGTGAGGTGGCGCACTTTTTTTTCACGGAGGAAAAAAATGACCAAGTCGGACAGGGAGGCGTGGCGCTTGTGTTTTTCCCGGAATTTCCCCGCTAGGGTCGTGGTGCTGAGCACGGCGTGAACGCGTGCCTGCTTTCTGGCACGGTCGATCTCCAGGTCGCTGATCAGGATGTATTTTTTTTCTCTGATTTGCACGAAGACAAACGGGTCGGGAGCGGCAAACCGCGTCGCGTAGTAAAGATCGGGATTTCGTTCACTGCTTCCGATGATCAGGAGGTTTTCTTTCGTCATGGCGGGAATTATATCATGGCGCAAAACAAAAGGATAAGCGTGGTGAATTAAAATGAATCTAAAACCAGTTCCCCCCGTCGCCTCGGTGCCCTGGCTCCTGTCTTGACCAACTTGCGGAAAAACAATAGACTTCAGATCACTAGGGCTTGTTTCGCGAATGGCCGTCCATGACACTCGCGTGAGCGCGTGTCATGGTTTTTTGCCCCGAAAATTTTAGCTTTGAAAGAAATAATCTCAGGCGCGTAAAATCAAAAAATGATTTTTGGAGAGGTGGCAGAGTGGTCGAATGCGGCAGTCTCGAAAACTGTTATACGCGCAAGCGTATCGGGAGTTCGAATCTCCCCCTCTCCGATGGTTTTTACATGACCATAAAAAGAAAACTGATTGTTTTTTGTTTCTGCCTGTTTCTTACCCCTTTCGCCTTTCCCTCTTTTTTGCGCGCCGAGATCATTCAGCTTAAAAACGGCAATGCCATGGAAACAAAAATTCTGAGAGAAGACGATGAGTTTGTCACGGTGGAGGCGGTCGGCGGCAAGGTCAAAATTCCCAAAAGGGACATCTCGAAAATATGGCGAGGATCGAAAGAGGAACTCGTCGAAATTTCCGCAAAGCGGGTTTTTTTCACCAAAGGGATGGAGCTTTACAAAGATGGACGGTTTCGGGAATCCGCGGAATCTTTTAAGCAATCACTCGGGCCCGCCGCTGGCAACGCGATCATCTACGCCAATCTCGGAAGCGCTTACGCCTCCGCGGGTGAATTTCAAAAAGCCGAAACCAGTTTTCTGGAGTCTCTGAAACAAAAACCCGACCATCCGGACATCCTGCTGAACCTTGCCCGGTTGTATGAAGCTCAAAAAGAATATCAAAAGGCCGTGTTTTATTACTTAAAAACACTGAATCGAAGCGCCACAGATATGAGCGCACAGCGAAGTTTGGCTTACTGCTATTACATGAACGGGGATTATTTGAAAGCGGCGGAAACGTTTGGGGTCCTCGGAGAAAAAAATGATATTGTCTCCCGGTGTAACAGCGCGGCCGCTTACATCCAGGCGGGAGAACTGGACAGGGCCGAAGCCATTCTTAACGAAATGGCCGAGGACCCCTTTCCGGTGCCACGCGTGTATCTGAATATGGGAAATCTCTGTTTTTTAAAGGGGGATCTGGTACGGGCGGAGCAATATTACCGGCAAGGATTGCAACGAGATCCGAAAACCGCGGAGATCCACCAGATGCTGGGTGACCTGTATTTGCGTCTCGAACAGCCGGAACTGGCACGACAACATTTTAAGGAAGTTCTTGAGAAAGACCCGAAGAATGGCTGGGCTATGGCAGGTTTGGCGCAGGCGCTTATTAAGGCTGAAGAATTTGAGAAAGCGGGAGATCTGTGCCATCAATTAGCGAGGGAGCATGCTGGTGATTCCCGCGTGTTAAATCGTGTGGGTTTGATGTATCTGAAAATAGGTAAGCCGGCCCTGGCGCTTGAGATTTTTAACACGCTGATTGCCCGGGATGAAAAAGACGCCAGGGCGCATTCAAACGCCGGGCTTGCTTATGTCATGAAGAATGATGCCGATAATGCCCTAAAGGCATGGACCCGGGCGCTGGAACTGGAGCCCGGGCTAGAATCTGCCCTGCAAAACAAAAAACTTCTGGAAGAAGCTTTAAGCGGAGAATCGATGGATGTCCAGTAAAAAGGGATTTACCCTGCTTGAAATTCTTATAACGGCAGTCATTATTATCGTCCTGGCCGCTTTAGTGCTTCCCCGGGTACTGCATCAGGTCCGAAAAGCGGAGGAAGCAGAGGCTATCGTCAACCTTGGCGCGATTCGGCGCGCTCAATTGGACCTCCACGGAATATCGGGGCGGTTTGTCGAAGCGGCGGATGAAAAGGGCATTCAGGCGGCTCTCGGCCTTTCCATTTCGAACCTGATCTATGATTTCAAGATTATTGATGCGGACGAAGATAATTTTCTGGGCGTTGCCACGCCGATTGATGCGCTTGAAAATTGGCTCGAAGAGATCAAGATCGATAAAGATGGATTTGTCGGATATCCCGGATATGGTGATGGAGGAGGCAATAGTGGCGGAAGCGGTGGCGGCAGTAGTGGCGGAGGATCCGGTTCCGGTGGCGGCTCAAGCGGTAGTGGAAGCGGAGGTGGGAGTGGTGGCGGTTCCGGGGGTAGTTATGGTGGTTCCAGCGCCAGAACACATAGCCTGCCAACTGTAACCGAAACTGGGCCTGTTTTCACAGGGTATGCATCAGAAATACAATCTGTTTTAGATGTATTGGCAACTTCGACCGCGGCATTAAGTTCTCCCGCTGCAATCACAGGAGCAAATCTTGCCAACTTTTTGACGACGAACAAAATTTCCGTTACATTTGGAGATACTGAGGATAACATTTATGGGTATTGTAATTGGGATTCTGCCCATAAAAAACCTTACATCGTATTGAGTTCCAAGCTTAAATTAAACCAATATGTAGCCGCGGAAACTTTGGCGCATGAAACACTGCATGCTCTTTGGATTATTGATGATTTTAGGCATCTGACAACAGGGAGCCCTTATCAGTATGGCGTACCCAATGAAAAGTTCGGAGAGCTTCGAACATCGGTGTTTGGTGAAAATGGGAGTGATACAATCGATCACGAATATAACGCTTTTATAACAGGGGCACAAGTTTGGATGGATTTAAAGGCCAAGTACAATGTCTTTGACCCTAGCGGGTTAGGCTCTCGTAATGATAGTCAGATGAGTGTTTTTGCTTATGATGATGGTTCCTTGAAACCTGAAAGCGTTGCGAAGGCGAATATTCGCGCGTGGTACGGAAATCTACCGGAATATTGAAAAAGAGGTATTTATGAGTTCAGAAAGAAAACCTCGGCATATTTTTTTGATTCTTTGCATAGTGACCATTGGCACAATTATGGTTTTTACGGTGTTAAGATGGCTTCCAGTGAGTTTTGGAGCTCGAGGGCAACAGGAAATGAAATATCAAAATTTGGAAACAAAAAACCCCGTTCTTAATTTTTCATTTGAATATCCGGAGACTGGGTGGTTCCCGGTAGAGTCTACAGGTAGGATGGAAAAGTATGACATGGTCTATTTGCGAGGCCCCAGCAATGAGAAAAATGGTTTTACAACCATTATCGACGTGACTGTGAGGCCGCTTGAATCTGGACAAACTCCGCGGAGTCTTTTGGGAAAGTACCAAAAAATAGATTCTAATCAGAACAAGTTCAATATTCTCCATGAGAAGAATATAACTGTTGGGGGTGAGAGAGCAGTTTTTGGTTTTTGTGAATATGAAACTCCCCCAATTTATAGGGCGATGGAACCGGCCGTTTTACTTAAGAAAAGAATGGTTTTTCTAATCCGGAATGACCAATCTTATGGGATTACGATGCTGACCCTTGCTTCTGAAGATGAAAAATACACATCAACCTTCGAGCGTGTTTTAAAAACATTTCAATTCAAAAATGACGCGCAAAGTTCCAAGTTGGCTTGAATAAGAACTTCTTGAAAACACTGTTCTTTTCCCGCATCATACGGTTCTTCTGATACTTCTCAACGGCAACCAAGGATTTTCATGGACTACCTCGTATACGCCCGTAAATTTAGGCCGCAAACCTTCGATGAAATCGTGGGGCAGGAGACCGTCACGGTCACGCTCAAGAACGCGATTAAGCAGGGGCGGATCCCTCAGAGTTTCCTTTTTTCCGGTCCCCGGGGCGTGGGAAAAACTTCCACGGCCCGCATTTTGGCCAAGGCGCTTAACTGCAAAGAAGGCCCCACGGAAAAGCCTTGTGGAAAGTGTCTGGCATGCAAGGAAATCGAGCGGGGGAACTCGATGGATGTGATCGAAATTGACGGAGCGTCCAACCGCCGCATCGAAGAAATCAGGGATTTGCGCGAAAACGTAAAATTCAAGCCGACGTCCGGAAATTTCAAAATCTACATTATCGATGAAGTCCATATGCTGACTCTGGAAGCGTTTAATGCGCTCCTGAAGACCCTCGAAGAACCTCCGCCTCACGTGAAATTTATTTTTGCGACGACAGAATCACATAAGGTGCCTCTTACCATCCTTTCGCGTTGCCAGCGTTTTCAGTTCAAGAGAATTCCGGTTCCGGAAGTTGTGAAAAAACTTGAATCGATTGCCAAGAAAGAAAAACTCAAGTGTGACGAGAAGGCTTTGTTTCTGATGGCCAAGGCCAGTGAAGGCGCGTTGCGGGATGCTGAAAGCCTGCTGGACCAGCTCGCGAGTTTTTCGGGCGGGAAAATCACGGAAGAAGACGTTCTCACTCTCCTGGGGGCTTCTTCGGATGAAATATATCTTGACGTTCTGACGGCCATTCGTGAGAGAAAAGGGGCGGATTTGTTCGCCCTGGTAAAAAAAATCTACGAAGAAGGCGGCGAGTTAGCCCAGTTCGCGGCCGGTCTTTTTGAAGTCTTCAGGCATCTTCTGGTACTCAAAGTGATACGCGAGACCCCCGGGTTTATTGATGCGAGTGAGGCGATGGTGAAAGGCCTTAAAAAAAAGGCGGCTGATTTTTCGGAAGGGGAACTTCTGCTGGCTTTGTCCATGCTTCAAAATCTTCAATATCAGTTGCGACGGCCCGTGGCGTCACCCAAATTACTTGTTGAAACCGCGTTGCTCAGGCTCATGAACGTCGGTCGTCTCAAGTCAGTCGAGGAGCTTGTGGGAAAAAACAAATTTGCCCCGGCATCAGCCTCGACGGCGGGTTCAATCACAAAACCCTTGCCTGAAAAAAAAACAGTTCCGCCGTCTCAAAAATCAAATGAACCGGTAAAATTCAAAAAGACAGCGGGGGATGAGAATTCTGTATCTCCTCAACACTCCTCCAGAGATTCGACGGAGTCGGTTGATCTGAATGCCGTGGTATCGGTGTGGCCGCAGGTCATCGAAAGTGTGAAAGCGAAACGGATGTCCCTGGGACTTTACCTTGCCGCGTCCGAACCTATGGAAGTAGATGATGGAATAATTACGCTCGGTTTTCCCGCGGAGTTTAAATTTCATAAAGAGACGCTTGAAAAGGAGAGTAACAGGAAGTTAATTGAGGAAATGTTTTGTCAGGCGCTCGGTAAGAAGGTTCGCGTTCAATGCGTGATGACGGAAAAAGACGGGATCCATCAGGATCTCCCCCCCGAGACCCCTTCTACGGACAATTCACCGGACATTGTTGCTCAGGCCCTTGAGATCTTCGACGGCGCCCGCGTGATTCGCAAGGAATAGTGTGATGCGAGCCTATTCGAATCTGATGACCCAGCTTATCGAAGCTCTTTCCAAACTTCCGGGGATCGGGAGGAGGTCGGCGGAGCGCATTGTGTTTTATCTTCTCAAAACCGGAAAAGACGAAACTTTGGTGTTGGGGGAACTGATCCGCCAGCTTCGGGAAAGCGTCACTTTTTGCTCCATTTGTCATAATTTTTCAGACCAGAAAATTTGCCACATATGTTCGGATCCTGCCCGTGACCAGGGAGTGATTTGCGTGGTCGAAGATCCGAAAGATGTTTCCGCGATCGAAAAGACCGGTGAATATGCCGGCGTCTATCATGTTTTATTGGGGGCGCTTTCTCCGCTGGACGGTATTGGGCCTGAACAAATTATGGTTTACGATCTTCTGGACCGCGTTAAAAAGAAAAAAATCCGTGAGATTATCCTTGCCACGAATCCGAACACTGAAGGCGATACGACCGCCCTTTATCTTGCGCGGGTGCTCGCGCCTCTGAAAGTGAAAGTGACCCGGATCGCGCGTGGAATTCCAGTGGGCAGTCATATCGAGTACACGGATCAGGCAACTCTTTCCCGGGCGCTTTCCGGACGCCAGCCCGCATGATCCGGTCCGTCCGTGGTTTGGTTGCTCTTGTCACCGGGGCGTCTTCAGGTATTGGGGAGGCCATGGCTTACGCCTTGGCGGAAGGGGGAGCGGATCTTGTTTTGGTCTCACGAGACAGAGCGAGACTGGAGCGAATATCGGAAGAGATTAAGAAACGTTATGGAGTTCGGGTCTGGATTTTTGAAACTGATCTGACAAGTTTTTCCAACTGCGAGAGTCTTTTCCAGTTTACTGAAACACAGAAGATAGCGGTTGATGTGCTTGTGAACAATGCCGGTTTTGCCCACTACGGCCCGTTTGAAAAATGTGAGCCGCGGGATGGGGCCCGGATGATTCGCTTGAACGTTGAATCCCTTACCGTTTTGACTCGCCTTTTTTTACCAGGAATGCAACGGAGGAAAAAGGGGGGCGTGCTCAATGTCGCCTCGATCGCCGGCTTTCAACCCATCCCTTACTTATCGGTCTATGCGGCGACCAAGGCGTTTGTTCTGAGTTTTTCCGAAGCGCTCTGGGCTGAAAACCTGAAACACGGAGTCCGTGTTTTTTGTCTCTGCCCCGGGAATACGCGTACCCGGTTTCATGAAACAGCGGGGATTATGGAACAGAAAATATTTTTTTGCGCGCCAGCCGACGCGGTCGCCCGGTTCGCTCTCCGCAAATTTCTGAAAAGTCGAAGACCTACCGCTATCTTTGGTTTCTGGAATAAAGTAATGATTTACGCGGAGCGGTTTGGACCGAGAGCTCTGGTGGTCTTTTTCACAAACTGGATTTACGGCCCGTCTCGCGCGCGATAGACTGATCTAAACCTGTTCCCGGATGACAAAATTAACGTCATGAGAAAGTTGCATGTCGCTCTATTCTTGATTAGAATGTCGGCCGTTCCATTTCGCTGACAAGCACGCGGGCATAGCTTAATGGTAAAGTCCCAGCCTTCCAAGCTGGTCATGCGGGTTCGATTCCCGCTGCCCGCTGATTTCAGGTGGACTTCCCTCATAATGTTGGGCCCTCCTTCGAAAATTCCTATGTATATCAATATGTCCGGAAGACGTGAGAAAACGCCAATCTGAAGAACAAAGACTGAAGCCGAATCCGGACACTGCCCCGAAGGTTGGATTTTTGTGTAGTTTGAATGGCAAAACCCTGCGGCACAAAAAATCGCAACCCTTTTATTTTCAATAAGTTACGAGAAAACTAAGCAAACCCGCCGTTGACTTTTAAAACTTTCCCCCTATAATACGCCTTGTTAATTTTGGTTATTGCGAATAAGTGGGCAAAAACCCACTTTTTTTTTCTAAACAGGTAATGATAGGTAGGACAAAATGTCACAGGACCTTGCGGCGTCAATCGAATACATAGAAAAGGAGAAAGGGGTTTCCAGGGAAGTTCTTATGGAGGCCCTTCGGCACGCTCTCCTGTCAGCTTGCCGGAAAAGCTTTCCTGAAAAAGGGGAAGGTTTTGATGTCCAGATTGATCCGAATACGTTCCGGATCAAGGTGTTTCTGGATGGCCAGGAAGTAGATGATCCGGGATTTGGGCGGATTGCCGCCCAGACGGCCAAGCAGGTGATTATCCAGAAACTCCGCGAAGCGGAGCGAGAATCTATTTTTTCGGAATACAGCCACAAGCAGGGAGATATCGTCTCCGGCAGTGTGCACCGGATTGAAAAAAAGGCAATCATCGTCGATTTTGGAAAAACGGAAGGGATTCTCCCCGCCCGTGAACAATCCCCGGTTGATAATTTCCGCCAGGGGCATTTGGTCAGGGCTTACGTGATGGAAGTCAAAAAAACATCGAAGGGGACCGAAGTCTTGTTGTCCCGCACTCACCCTGAGTTGGTCCGGAAATTCTTTGAGATGGAAGTGCCGGAAATTCACGATCAAGTGGTTGAAATTAAGGGGATCGCGCGTGAGGCCGGATCCCGAAGCAAAATTGCCGTGACATCCAAAGATGAAAAAATAGATTGCGTGGGTTCCTGTGTTGGTGTGCGGGGACAGCGCGTGAAGAATATCGTGCGGGAGCTGAACGGAGAAAAGATCGACATCATCCGGTTCAGCGAAGATGCCGAGACGTACATCAAAAACGCCATGGCGCCCGCGGAACTCCAGGAGATTAAACTGATCCCCGAGAAACGTCGCGCCGAAATTTTGGTCGCGGACGATCAGTTGTCGCTCGCGATCGGAAAACGGGGACAGAACGTTCGCCTTGCCTCCAAGCTGATCGGGTGGGAGCTGGATGTGCGCAGCAGGTCCCAGCTTTTGCCGCTCACGTCGGTTGAGGGGATTGGGCCGGAAATTGAAGCCGCGCTCAAAACGGCCGGAATCCATAATGTGAGAGACCTTTCGAAAATGAAGATCGAAGACCTCGCCAAAATCGAGGGGGTTGGAGAGAAGATGGCCGAAGAGATTTTAAAGACGGCGAGACAGATTTCAATCCTGAAGAGCGAGACCCAGGAAGACGGTGAGGTTTCGCAAGATACGGAAGAAAAACCCGCGGAAGAAACGGGGCTTTAAGATGGCAGAAAAAAAAGAAAAGACCAAAAAAAAGGTAGTGAAGAAGGCGACAAAACCCGCGGCCGAGAAGAAGACGACGGTCAAAAAATCGGTCGCTTCAAAGACGAGTGAGAAAAAAAGCTCGCGGGTGGCCAAAGAAAAAAAAATAGCTGTCAAGCCCTCCAAAGAAGCGCCCGTTAGCCAAGTCACGGCCCCTGAAATTTCAGGGGCGCCAGCCGCTTCCCCGATCGTTCCTGATCAGATTTCGGCAGGGGGCGAAACGAAGAAGGATGAGAAAAAGATACAACCTCCGGCTCCAGCGAAAACGCCGGAACCTCTCCTCAAACAGGAAGAGAAAAAGATAGTTCCTCCCGCGCCCGCTAAAATTCCGGAACCCGTTCAAACACCCGTTGCCACGCCTCAGGCGGCAGTTCAACCGGTTTCTGAAAAACCCGGGGCCAAGACACCCGCGCCTCCGGAACCACCGCCAGTGCCGTCCGCTCCTAAACCGGAGCCGGTTCAGCCCAAAAAAATTGAAATCCGTTTTCCGATCACGGTTGGCGATCTTGCCCAAAAAATAAATAAAAGGATTCCTGAAGTCATTAAAACTTTAATGGGGCTGGGAATTTTCGCGAACGTAAATCAGTTGTTGAACGAGGAGATTGTGTTCGCGCTCGCGGAGGCCATTGGGGTCGCGATCGCGAAAGAGGAAGATGAAGTGGTTGAGAAAATTCAGAAAGCCACTTCGGAAGAAGACGCCGCGAAGGAGAAGCTTCGCCCGCCCGTGGTGACTTTGATGGGGCACGTGGATCATGGAAAAACTTCCCTGCTTGATTCGATTCGCAGTACGGATGTTGCCGGGAGAGAAAAGGGATTTATTACTCAGCACATCGGCGCTTACAGCGTCGATATTCCCGGGAAAGGTCATGTGACGTTTCTTGATACTCCGGGGCACGAGGCTTTTACTGCCATGCGGGCTCGTGGCGCTGACGTGACGGACATTGTGGTGCTTGTGGTGGCGGGAGATGACGGCGTGATGCCTCAAACGATCGAGGCGATTCACCACGCCCGTGAGGCGAAGTGTCCGATTATAGTCGCCATCAATAAATGTGATCTCCCCGCGGCCAATCCCCAGCAGGTGATGTCCGGGCTTCAGAAACACGATTTGATGCCGGAAGAATGGGGTGGAAAGACCATTTGCGTCAAGGTGTCGGCCAAAACGGGAAAAGGAGTTCCGGAACTTCTGGAAATGTTGCTACTGCAGTCCGAAGTGATGGAGCTAAAGGCGAACCCTGATTGTCCGGCGGTGGGAACGGTTGTTGAAAGCCATTTGTCGAAAGGGAGTGGCCCTGTCGCGACCGTGATTGTGCGGAAGGGGACGCTTCATCATGGCGACATGGTCGTGGCCGGCCCCTATATGGGACGAGTTCGGGTAATGAAAAATGATAAAGGGAAGACTCTTCAAAAGGCGGGACCGGCTTACGCGGTTGAACTTAGCGGACTGAACGGTGTCCCGGAAGCCGGCGAAAAGCTTTATGCCGTTGAAGATGAGAAAACGGCGAAACGGATTACTGAGCAAAGAATGCTTGAAATTCGTGAGCGGCAGATGCGTGGGGCCACTCGCCATATGTCGCTGGAAAGTCTTTATTCGAAAATTTCGGAGGGAATCTTCAAGGAACTGAAGCTGATCGTTAAAGGTGATACGCAAGGATCTGTCGAGGCGCTGGCTCAGTCGCTCGAAAAGCTCAGTACGGACAAATGTCGGTTGCATGTCATTCATGGCGCGGTGGGTGGCATTAACGAATCGGACGTGATGCTCGCGGCGGCTTCGGACGCGCTTGTGATCGGGTTTCATGTTAAAGCGGACCCGAAGGCGATGACGATGGCGGAAAAAGAAGGAGTGGACATTCGCTTTTACGGGATCATTTATGACGCGGTTGAAAAAATCCGTAAAGCCATGGAAGGAATCCTGGAGCCGGAACTTGAAGAGGTCGCTGAAGGAAAAGCGCAAATCCGCCAGATTTTTAAATCCTCCAAGGTAGGAACCATCGGGGGGGCACGGGTGGTCAAAGGACGTCTCCTCAGGCAACGCAACGTGCGGCTGATCCGGAATAACGTAGTTGTTTTTGAAGGAAAGTTTTCCTCCCTGAAACATTTCAAGGATGACGTCAAAGAAGTCGCGGAAGGCCATGAGTGCGGTATTTCTCTCGCGGGATTTAATGATCTTCGTGAGGGTGATATCGTGGAAACCTACCGGATTGACAAGATTGCCGCGACCCTCTAAACATCTGAGGAGTCGGGAAAGTTTCCGACTCATTCACCCTTTTGGGTTCGTGTTTTGTATTTTTAATTTTAATTTATGTCAAAGGATGAGCAATGCAAGGAAAGCGTACGGAACGCGTGGGTTCGTTGCTTCAGATGGAATTGAGCAAGCTCATTCTGGAACGAGTGAAGGATCCGCGTCTTGGTTTTGTCACCATCACGCACGTTAAAGTGACGGCGGACCTGAAATCGGCGGTCGTTTTTTTTACGGTTTTGGGCGATCAGGGGAAAAAAGAGGAGACCTTGAATGTCCTGAAGCGGGCGGCCGGATTTCTCCAGCGTGAAATTGGGCAGTTCCTCGAGATGCGATACACGCCGAGGCTTCAGTTTGAACTTGATGACATGGTCGACAAAAGTTTTGAGATTGATGAGGTCATAAAAAAGATCGAAAATCCGCCTCCCAAGGCCTAGCTTATGCCACCACCCCCTGAATTTATTGACGGAATTCTTCTTATCGATAAGCCCACCGAATGGACATCTCACGATGTTTGCGCCTTTGTCCGAAAGCGGTTTAAGTTTAAAAAAGTAGGTCATGCCGGCACTCTGGATCCCCTTGCGACCGGTCTTCTCGTGGTTTTAATCGGCAAGGCCACCAAATATTCGATGGCGTTGAGCTCTTGCGATAAGGAGTATTGCGGAACCCTGGAGTTGGGCGTCCAGACTGACTCCCACGACCGGCAGGGGAATGTGATTGCGGAGTCGGCCTGTGACCACATCACTCTTGAAAGAGTCAGGGAAGAGGCGAAGGCGTTTACAGGCGAAATTCTCCAGGTGCCGCCGATGGTCTCCGCCTTAAAGCATAAGGGGACGAGGCTTTATAAACTTGCGCGACAGGGCAAGACTGTTCCCCGGGAGGGACGGAAAGTGACGGTGCATGAGTTTCGTTTTGACAAACAGGAGGGAAGATTCATCAATTTTTCCACCCATGTGTCCAAAGGGACCTATGTGAGAACGCTTGTCAATGATCTCGGTGAGGCTCTGGGTTGTCATGCCTGCCTTGCCGGGCTAAGGCGAATCCGGAGCGGCCAATTTAGAATCGAACAAAGCGTCACGATGGAAGCGTTACGCAATATGACGGTTGATGAAATTAGTGGGAAGATGTTTCCGCTCCACACGGTTTCGGGCCATGCGACTCATCACTGATTTGCGCGCTTATCGGACAAGAAATCTCCAGCGCCTTGTTCTGGCGATAGGTAATTTTGACGGGTTTCACCTCGGGCATCAGAAGATTCTTGCTTATGTGGTCAAGCAAGCCCGGAAGAACCACGCGCTGTCGGCTGTCTTGACTTTCCGGAATCATCCCCAGGTTGTTCTCCATCCCCAAAAAAAGAAACTGCTTCTTTTTTCTTTTGATCAAAAACTCGCGTTTTTGCAAAAGGCGGGAGTCGATATCTGTCTGGCGCCTTTTTTTACGCGAGTTTTTTCCAAAATGTCTCCGGAAGTTTTTGTGGAGAAAATTCTTGCGAAGCAGCTCCGGGTCCTTGAGGTTTGTATGGGAGTTGACGCGCGCTTCGGCTATCGGCGTCGGGGGACGACGAGTTTGATGGAGAATTTGGCCCGGAAATATGGATTTCTGTTCAAACGAATGAAACCCGTCCTGATCGGGAAAAGGCCCGTTTCAAGTTCATGGATCCGGGAACTTTTGGTGAAAGGAGAGATTGAAAAAGTGAACCGCTGTCTCGGACGCCCGTTCAGCATTTGGGGGGATATTGTTCGGGGGAAGGGCCACGGGATCCACCTCGGTTTTCCGACGGCAAATCTGGAATCTTATGCCAACATACAGATTCCGCTAGGGGTTTACGTGGCTTCCGCGCGATTTTTACGGAGGAAGATGAGCTTTGCCACGGCTTCTGATGATTCAATCCGTTTTTTTAAGGAAGTTTCTCCATGGATTCCTGGCGTCATGAACTTTGGAAAACGGCCGACTTATCCTTCGTCCGAAACACCCCAACCGGTGCTTGAAACGCACCTTTTTGATTTTAAGAAGCGGGTTTACGGAAAAACCATGGAAGTGGCTCTTCATAAGTTTATACGGCCCGAGAAACGGTTTGCCGATGAAGGTGTTTTAAAGAAGCAAATCGGCAAGGATGTGGAAGTGGCCCGAAAATGGCACCGGAAACGACCACGATGATTGTTTTTAAGAAACTCTTTACAAACCCATGGGTGCGGGGTATACTTCCGCAACCTCAGAGATGAGAGAAACGACATAACTCAAAGAGAGAGAAGGAGTTACAAAGACGCATGTTAGCGAAGACGAAGAAAAAAGAGATCATTGCCAAGAACAAGAAAACGAAGAACGATACCGGATCCGCCGAAGTTCAGATTGCCATTCTAACCGAGCGTATCAACGGGCTTTCCCCTCATTTTGAAAAGCACGCCAAGGACCATCATTCTCGCTACGGGCTCATCAAGATGGTGAGTCGCCGCAAAAAGTTGCTTGCCTATCTCAAGCGTGAAGACCCGGAAAAATATCAGAGTCTCATCGCGAGTCTCGAACTCAGGAAGTAATTTCCTGTTTTTCCGCACGTCCCAGAATCTATTCAAAATTGAAAAGGAACCCACCCATGTTTAAAATCGAAAGAGTCAGTTCTAATATCGGCGGTAAAGAAATTATCATAGAAACAGGACATTTGGCCCGTCAGGCCCACGGCGCCGTGACCGTCCAATGCGGCGGAACCGTGGTCTTTGTGGCGGCGGTCGCCGGAGGCGATACGGATCAGGTACGCGATTTTTTCCCTCTGACGGTGGATTATCGCGAAAGAACTTACGCGGCCGGAAAAATCCCCGGGGGCTATTTTAAAAGGGAAAGCAAACCCACTGAAAAAGAAACGCTAACTTCCCGTCTTATTGATCGTCCCTTACGGCCTCTTTTCCCGGAAGATTATCTGACGGAAGTGCAGATCAGCGCGATAGTTCTTTCGTTTGACGGAGAAAATCCCACCGAAGTTCTTTCAATGATTGGGGCGTCGACAGCGCTCCTTATTTCTGACATTCCCTATACGGTGCCGCTTTCCGCGGTGCGTGTCGGACTGGTTGACGGAAATTTTATTATCAATCCTTCCCAGCGGGAACTTGAGAAGGGGGATCTGGATCTCGTGATTGCCGGAACTCCGGAGAAAGTTGTCATGATTGAAGCGGGGGCCAGGGAGATCTCTGAAGAAAAGATGTTCGAGGCGATCAAATTCGGGCATGAGGCTATCAAAAAAACGGCGGCCCTTCAGATGGAGCTTGTAAAGAAGGCCGGTAAACCCAAAAAAGCCGTGAAACCGGTCGAGATTCCCGCCGAAATCACGCAAAAAGTAAATGAAGTCGCGGCTAACGAATTTCAAAAAGTGTTTGGTTTGCCCACCAAGGAAGAGCAGGAAGGTTTTTTCAAAAGCCTTTATGAAAAAATCATGGCCCAGCTTGACACCAAGGCGGAAGGGTTCGACGAAACGTTCGTTAAAATCGCTTTTTCTCGGCTGGAACATGAAAAAGTTCGTGAGTACATGCTTGCCACCGGCAAACGCGCGGATGGGCGAGGACAACGGGATATTCGTCCGATCAAGTGTGAAACGGGAATTCTTCCGAGAACACACGGGTCGTCGCTTTTTACCCGCGGCCAAACGCAAAGTCTCAGCGTGGTCACTTTGGGGACGGGGGATGATGAGCAGAGGATCGACGCGCTCGAAGGTGAACAGTTGAGGAGGTTTATGTTGCATTACAATTTTCCTTCCTACAGCGTCGGAGAGTGTAAGCCCAACCGTGGTCCCGGACGTCGTGAGATAGGGCACGGCGCTCTTGCCGCGCGTTCTCTTGAACCCGTGATCCCGTTTGATGAAAGTTTCCCGTACACAGTTCGCCTTGTTTCCGAGATTATGGAATCGAACGGATCAAGCTCCATGGCGACTGTTTGCGGTGGAACACTCGCCTTGATGGACGCCGGTGTGCCGATAAAGGCGCCTGTCGCGGGTATCGCGATCGGTCTTGTGACGGACAAGAGCCGCTGGAAAGTTCTGACGGATATTGCCGGTATCGAGGATCATCTGGGGGATATGGATTTTAAGGCCGCTGGAACCCGGGACGGGCTGACCGCGCTTCAGATGGATCTTAAAATTGACGGGATTACAGATGAAATTCTCCACGAGGCTTTTGATCACGCAAAACAGGCGCGGTTCAAGATTTTGGACATGATCGCGGAGGCAATTCACGCGCCCAAAGAGCTTTCCTCCTACGCGCCCAGGATCACGACGCTTCGCATTAACCCCGAGAAGATTGGAGCGCTGATTGGTCCCGGGGGCAAGAATATTCGCAAAATCGTGGAAGAGACGGGCGCCAAGATCGACATCGAGGATGACGGGCGGGTTTTTGTCGCGGCCGTCGACGCCGCGGTTTCGGATGCCGCGATCGCCAGGATTAAAGGATGCACGGCTGAAGCTGAGGTAGGGAAAATTTACGAAGCGACTGTCCAGAAACTGATGCCCTTTGGCGCGTTTTGCGAAATTCTACCGGACCTTGACGGTCTTTGCCACGTTTCGGAAATTGCCGACGGTTTTGTCAAAAGCCCCGGGGATTATATGCGGGTGGGCGACAAAGTGACGGTCAAGGTGCTAGGGGTTGATGAACGCGGAAAAATCTCTCTTAGTGTCAAGGCGGCGGTGCCGGGCGGACTTCCGATCCTTCCCGAGGATCAGCGGGTGGTGGTGGAAGCCGAGGACAGGGGGCCCCGAAGAGGGGGTGGACGCGGCGGCCGGGATCGCAGATAACTTCAACCGGATTTCAGAAAGGGTAGCCTCCGCGAACTGAACGGAAGCTGCCCTTTTTTTCTTATGAACAAACTTAAAGTGCGAGTGAAGACATTTTCTCATTTTGACGGGTTGGAGCTTCCGCGATATATGACGGAAGGTTCAAGTGGCATTGATCTGCTTGCGGCTTGCGCGGATAACATTGAGTTGAAACCCGGAGAGCGAAAACTTGTTCCCACGGGCCTTGCGATTAGTTTGCCTCGCGACACGGAAGCCCAGATCCGTCCCAGAAGCGGGCTTGCGATCAAGCACGGAATCACGATCTTGAATACACCCGGAACCATTGATTCCGACTATCGCGGGGAAATCCAGATTATTTTGATCAATTTGGGGCAGGAGTTGTTTACCATTAAACGAGGTATGCGTATTGCCCAGATGGTTTTTAGCCAAGTGGTAAAGGCTGAGCTCCAGATGGCCGATAACCTCGATGAGACTTGCCGGGGCGCCGGAGGATTTGGGCATACCGGTCATTAATCATTTACGGCGGTCGGCATTTACCGATGCCATCATCGCCCTTCCTGTTTGCTGTGTGCCGACCGCTAAACACTGATTTGAATTTATGAAAAAAGAACGTATTAATGAAATTTGGGGTGTTTTTTTTCTTCTGCTGGGCCTGTTTACGCTGGGAGCTTTGCTGTCTTACCATCCTGAAGATATTTCGTTTTACACCTCTCATCCTTCTGAGCCCGCCCGGAACTGGACGGGATTGATCGGGGCTTATCTGGCTTTTGGACTTTTTTTGGCTTTCGGCCAGAGCGCTTTTGTGATACCGCTTGTCCTTCTGCTTTGGGCGCGCAGTTTTTTTTATCAGCAGGTTCCGCAACGCAAAATGTTTAAATTTCTCGGTCTTGGGATCGCTCTTTTTTCGCTGGCGACGATCGTTTCCATTACGGTTAATCCGGAAATGAGTTTGACGGCCGGTGGCGCCGCGGGATATGTTGTCGGAAAATGGCTCCACGGCAGTTTGGGAAAGCTTGGCAGTTATATTTTCGCGGGCGCGGCGCTCCTTCTGTCAGTGTTGCTTGCGACTGATTTTCTTATTTTTCCGCTCGTAAAAAAAATAGCGGAGAACCTTCGGGCGGTCTTCGCGCGGAAGCCTCAAAAACCCGTCAAAGCTCAAAAAGAATCCCGTGGGTTTTTCTCCGCGATGAAAGAAAAGAAGGCTGCCAAAGAAAAACAGAAAGAAAAAGCTGAAATTAAACTGCCTCCGGAATTCGCGAATCCCACCAAGATAAAAGCCTACCAGCCGATTTCACCCGATCCCAATAAAAAAACAGAGGGCGGTCGGCCGGAATTTGGCAAAGAAGATTCTCGCAAACCCCTTCCGTCCCCGACGGTGAAGTTGGCACGGAACGAAAAAGATTCCTCCAAGAACGAGACATCGGCCGATGACGCGGACAATTCGTTTAAGGGGATCATCGGGTCCGACGCGACTGTCCAGCGGTACGAATTTCCTCCTACGGATCTTCTCAGGCTCCCGAAAACGGAAAAAATAGAAGGGGATGACCTAGCCGCGAATTCCCGGGCTATTGAGGGAACCCTCAAGGAATTTGGTATTGACGTGAAAGTGGTGGAGGTCGAGCAGGGCCCCAAAATTACGCTTTATGAACTCCTTCCGGCGCCGGGTGTGCGGGCGAATTCGATATCCGCTTATGAAGACGATTTGTCGATGGCGCTTAAGGCGACGAGTATCCGTCTTATTATTCCGATCCCCGGCAAACAAACGATCGGGGTTGAAGTTCCGAACTCCGTGTCGCGCCCCATCGTGATTCGCGAAATGATCGAACACCCCGATTTTAGATCACATCGTCAGCGTCTCCCGCTTCTTCTCGGGAAAGACACTGCCGGGAAGCCGATGATCGCGGATTTGACGACGATGCCGCATATCCTGATTGCCGGAACCACGGGAAGCGGAAAAACGGTTTGTATCAAATCGATTATCGCGGGTTTCCTTTATTACTGTACGCCCGCCCAACTCAAGATGGTCATGATTGATCCGAAGATGGTGGAGCTGGCGAAATATAACAAGATTGCCCACATGCTTTCACCGGTGGTGACTGATGTCCGTAAGGCCGCGAACACCCTCAACTGGGTTGTCCAGGAGATGGAACGCCGTTACCGGCTCTTGGCCGCCGTGGGGGTCAGTAACATCCAGAGTTTTAACGAACGTGAACTGACTGAAGAAGACAAGAAGCAGGTTACGGAGGCCGCCAAAGATTCCGAAAACGTTATTCCCGCGTCTTTGCCCTACATTGTCGTTATCATCGATGAGCTCGCGGATCTCATGCTGGTTGCCCAGGACAAGGTCGAAACGGCCATCACGCGCCTTGCCCAGCTTTCCCGAGCGGTGGGCATTCACCTGATTCTTGCGACACAGCGTCCTTCCGTGGATGTGATTACCGGAGTCATTAAGGCTAATTTCCCGGCCCGCGTCGCCTTCAAGGTTGCTTCGGTCGTGGATTCCCGAACGATCTTGGATAACAAAGGCGCCGACAAACTGCTTGGCAAGGGAGACATGCTTTTTATTCAGCTGGGAAGTGATAATATGATCCGTGGACAGGCTCCCCTGATTATGGATGACGAAACGGACAGAATAGTCAAATTTGTCGCCCAGCAGGGACAGCCGGAATATCACAGTGAAATTCAAGCCGTCCAGAACGGAACGGCTAATGCCGCGACGGGTGGTGAAAAAGACGAGCTTTTTGATGAAGCGAAACGGATTGTCCTGACAAGCCGGACCGCCTCAACCTCGTATCTTCAAAGACGTCTCGGCCTCGGCTATACCCGCGCGGCGCGAATCATCGACCAGCTGGAACACGCCGGGGTGATTGGTCCCCAGCAGGGGGCGAAACCCCGCGAAATCCTGATGCCAAATCCGGCAGGGGATTATTCCGAGGCCACTCCGGTCAGTTCAGAGGGATCGGAAGAAAACGTCTGAGGAAGGGACACCCTTGATCCCGATGAAAATTTGTCTTCCCGAAATGACTGGTAAAAGGGTTTTGCTTCATGCCTGTTGCGCCCCTTGTTGTGCTTCCATCATAAAACGATTAAGCGATTCCGGTTTTGAAGTGACCGTGTTTTTTTACAATCCGAATGTTTATCCGCGTGAGGAATACGCCAAGCGCAAACAGGAAGTCATCCGGTACGCGGGAAAAAACCGGATTTTTTTTGTCGATGGAGATTATGACCCGGATCGCTGGTTTGAATGGACAAAAGGCTATGATGAATCCCCCGAAAGGGGTGAGCGGTGCGGGCTTTGCTTCGATATGAGACTTAAGAAGACAGCCGCTTATGCCGCGGAAAACGGATTTCAAGTTTTTACGTCAAGCCTCGGGATCTCGAGATGGAAGGATTTTGACCAGGTGACCCGATCAGGGAAGAAGGCGGCATCTCTTTTTCCCGGAACGATCTACTGCGATATTAACTGGCGGAAGGACGGCGGGATTGAATTGATGAGCCGGATTACCCATGAAGAAAAATTTTACCGTCAGGACTATTGTGGATGTCTTTATTCTCTGGAGAACTACAAGCAGAAAGCCCAAAACCTTAATCACGGAAAGGTTTTTCCTCCCGCGAGTTCAATTCTCTGATAAAAATTCCGGGCAACTTTTCATCTGCCGGAAGTTTCATGGAAATTCCCGTTAATTAATCAGTTTTGCGATCAGAATGCCGGTTTTTAAGGCCAAAAAACCGAAAACTATACTCGCAAAAATATTCATAAAAGCACGAACGTTTTCTCCGTCTTTCATGAGATTTGCGGTTTCGAGCATAAAGGCTGAAAAAGTTGTATAGGCGCCGCAAAACCCGATCATGAGAAAAATTTGGTTGGAGGGGGACAAGAGAAATTTGTCCTCACTCAGGACGGCGAGGAAACCGATCAGTCCACAGCCCGTTAGGTTGACGGCCAGAGTTCCGTAGGGGAAAGATGATCCCAAGAACTGGTGGATGATTCCTCCCAGTCCGTAACGAGCGAGGGTTCCAAGCGCCCCGCCTGAGAGAAGAGCGATCCATTTGGTCATAAAGTTATTTTTTTCCGGCCTGAAACGCCTGGGTTAGAAACTTCGCGCTTCCGTAATAGGACGAAGTCCCCGGGTCAAAGACACAAGGCTGCATCTTTTCAATGTCCGGAAATCCTTTCGCGTTAAGGATCGTCTCATCGGCTTTTACGTCCACGATCTCGCCGATAATTTGCGTGTGACTTCCCAGTTTGACTGTTTGAAGCAGACGGCATTCGAGTGCGAGAGGAAACTCCTTGATGTAGGGCGCGTTAACGTGATCCGCCTTGACCGGCGTCAAACCTGTTGTTTTAAACTTGTTCTCATTTTTTCCGGAAACGACACCAAAGTAATCCGCTTCTTTGATGTATTTTGCGGACGGGATGCAAACGGTGAAAGCTTTTTGAGTCATAATGTTTTCAAAAGTTTTTCGAGTTTCCCGGACAGAGATCGCGACAGCCGGAGGTTCCGAACAGGCGATGCCGCCCCAGGCCACGTTCATCGCGTTCGGGGTTCCATCCGCGGCGTAGGAGCAAACGATTAACACGGGGGACGGGAAAAGAATGGTTTTTTTGCCGAGAGATTTTTTCATGGATTACCTCACCATTTTTTAAAGATGAAAAATGCGGCCAATACGATGAAAGCAAAACCGACCAGATAGTTCCACTTCAGCCCTTCCTTCAAATACACAACTGAAAAAACACAAAAAACAATCAAGGTGATAATTTCCTGAATGGTTTTAAGCTGGGCCGTCTCAAACTGGTATGATCCGATCCGGTTGGCTGGCACCTGGAAACAGTATTCAACGAAGGCGATAAGCCAGCTGATAAGGATAACCTTCCAGAGCGCCGCGTGTTTGAACCGTAAATGCCCATACCAGGCGATGGTCATAAAAATGTTTGAAATTGTCAAAAGAACAATCGCGCGCATAGGCCGTTTTAGGGATTGAGAAGAACAATCCCTAAATTAAGTCCGCTCGCGAAAGTGCCCCAGAACAAATAAGGGATCAGGAGAACCGCCGCGATCAGCGAGACTTTGAAAAACAAATTTATCGTGATAAGGACGGCAAGCCATAACAGTAAAATATCGACAAGGCCGAGGATCGGGGAACGAAGTCCAAAAAACAAAAAAGACCAGGCCGTATTCAGGACAAGCTGAATCAGAAAAAAGACAAGAGCTTTTCTGACTGCCCGTTCTTTGAGTCCCTTGGACCAGACTTGCCACGCCGCTATTCCCATCATGACATAAAGCACGCTCCAGACGGGGCCGAAGGTCCAGCTCGGGGGCGTGAAGGACGGTTTATTCAGGGTGGCATACCAGTCGGGGATGGCCTTAAGGGTATAGAGGGAACTCACTGCCCCCGCGCTCATACAAAACAGCACCGATCCCCCAAGTTTTAGAATCGAAAGCGTTTTCATAATTTTCCCTTCAGGATAATCGAGCGTCCTTCCTGGGTGGCAATTCTATCAATTTTGCGCCAGACTTTGTAGAAATGTTCTGTCCTGAATCGGGGTTGAAGCTCAAAGCTGTCGTGGCTCCATCCATGGAGACCCCGCCCCTCCAGCAACATTTCCAGGATCTTGACGCCTGCTGCGGAGCGTTTGCCGGATTTTCGGGCGACGCGAAGAGCTGTTTTTAAAGAAGAATCTCCCTGAAGCGAAATTCCCTTAAGAAAATTTAAAATGCGTGTGATCACAAAAAACGTATAAACAGAATCCCGCTGTTTGGGGGTTCTCCATGCCAAAAGTCCAGTCAGGCGCGTATTGACGGTCGAGGGAGGCGGCTCATTGGCTTTGCCTGGAGCCACATAAAACGGGGACGCGCCTATCAGCACGGGAAGTTTTGCGTGGAGAATCAGCGTGCGGGCCATGGAGTGTTCGGTTTCGCCCGGCAGTCCAAGGATTTGATACGAAACGATTTTGAAACCAAGTCTGAACGCGTCCTCTATGACGGAACGATATTTTTTCAGGTCAAGCGGCCGACGGGCCGTTTGACAGATAGAGGGGTTGGAGCTGACGAGGGAAAGGTTGAGATGCGTAAAACCCGCCTGGCGCATGAGTGAGAGGAGTTCGTGATCGAGATGCCAATAACAGATTCCGTTCATCGCGAGAAATTGCAGATCATTTTTGGGGAAAAGGAGGATTATTTTTTTAAAAAGTAAACAGGCCGCTTTTTTGTCAAAAGTCAGGTTGTCATCTTCGAGGTCAAAGACCCGATAACCCTGTTCGTAGCGAAGCTGAATCTCCCGCAAAATATTATCGTTTGACCGGCGCCTGTATTGATGCCCAAAGGTTTCGTGAACGGAACAGAATGAACAGTGATAGGGACATCCTCTTGAGGTGAGAATAAAACAGAGGGGTTTTCCTTCATACAGGTAATGAGATCGGGAGAGGTCTGAAAAGTCGGGGAAAGGAATTTTATCAACCGGGAAATTACGCGTCGGGGAAGGGACTAGCTTCTTTTTTGAACTTAAGGAGTCAGCTTTCCTTTGCCACTGTTTCAAAAATTTCACGATGGCCCGTTCTCCTTCGCCCCGTATGACAAAATCAATGGCAGGGTGGGCGAGCAGGGTTTCGGGGAGGGCGGAAGCATGTGATCCACCCGCGAAAATCGGGACCTGGATTTCCCGCTTGATCGCGCTTGCTGTCTCAAGAACTTCCTGATAGTAAGCCGTAAAAAGGGAAGAAATGCCGATTAGATCGGGGGATTCCTTTTTAAGGTCACGGGCAATCGTTTCATAGTCGGCGCCAAAATGATAAAAGTGATGAAAAGTACAAAAAGGGCTCTTGTCCGCTTTGCCGTAATAGGGTTTCAGATAGGTTAATTCCCGTGGCCAGGGGAGGGTCCTTCGACCCCATCCGGCGTGATAATCCTTTACGATGACCCGGACGGACGAAAAATGTTTTTGGATGGTGGCCTTGAGATAACACAACCCGAGGGGTTGCAGGCGTATGTCGGTTTCATAAAAATCGCGGATGGGTGGCTGGAGAAGAACGATTTTCATGAGGGTCAGGAAACTTTATTTTTTCGGAGCGTGTCGGCAAGCTGAGGTCTCTGAGTATTTTTTTATTTTTTTAAGAAACAAAACGGTGTCACGCGCCACAATTTTGACAAGCGCCATGGCTCTCGGATCCCAACGCTTGGCCTCAAGCCGTGTTTTTTCGTAGTAGCTTAAAATGGCCCCTTCCGGATCCGGCTTGATTTCATAATAACCCTTTGAGCTCACCAACTTGGGCGCGACTTTACTTTCCTGGGTACATCGGATCAGCTCAAATGCGATTCGCCCGTCAGTTTCAGAAAGACGGCGGCTGTAAACAGTATCGAGACGGCAAAGCTTGTTATGATGAACGGAGCGGAGCTCATAATACCCCGGAGTTTCGTGAAGGATTTCGATTCGATCCGCATCTTTTGCCATCAGTTTTTGCATATGATAGGAGCTAAAGACGACTTGAATCAGGCATCCCGGGTCTGAATTCACCCGGAGTGTTGCCTTTAGAACGTAATGCCCGTCTTCACGTTTGAGTGAATATGAAACTTCAGAATCCTTCCAGGGTTTTTCCCAGGTCATTCCCAGGTGAGCCGTGAGGATGAGGAGAAAAAATATAAAAATGAGTGGATAGACGCGAGATCGAAACAGTTGAATCATTGTGCCCTTTCCAACGCCTTCTCAAGCTCCTCCGGAAGGGCGGTTTCAATATCAAGAATTTTACTGCTTGAAGGATGCCTGATTTTTATACGCCAGGCGTGCAGAAAAAGTCGGTTGAGCCCTAAGTGATGTCTGAGCTCCTTGTTCACGGCAAAATTTCCATAGACGCGGTCGCCGGCGACCGGATGGCCATGATAAGCTGCCTGCACTCGAATTTGATGGGTTTTCCCCGTGACTAAGCGGACTTCAATCAACGCGAGGTTTGTCCGCGGATAAAAATCCTTCGTGATGTAATGGAGCAAAGCATTGGGTTTGGGGCCCTTCGTGACAAAAACCTTAATGCCGCCCGCCCGTTTTTTTTCGGCAAGAAAATCCGACCAACGGCCTTGGGGGGGGAGGGGTTTTCTCGCAACAAGCACTACGTAGTCTTTTTCGACTTCTTTTTTTTCAAAAGAGGTTCGGAAAATTTTCGCGGACTCCGGAGTTTTCGCGGCCAGCAAGATCCCGGAGGTCTCCTGGTCAAGGCGGTGAATAAGCCAGAGCGGGCCGGCCGGAGTTTGGAAAATTCGCCGGTCAGGATCGTAAGGTCCCTCATAAGCCGCGGGTTGGCCTTTGACGTTTGGATGAGAAAGAACGCCGGACGGTTTATGAATGACGACCATCGCGTTGTCTTCGTAAAGGATGGGGTGTCGTGTGTAAGGGTTCATGACGCATCGCGATATGACCGGCGTTCACTTTTCCCGCGGTTACAAAGGCAGAGATTTTTGAAAGCTTGCTCTTTGAGCTTTTTATCCAGACTTTCCATTGGCTTTTTAAGAAACCTTTTGGGGGTTTTGTTTGCCTTGAGGTTGCAGGGTTTACATCGTGTATAAAACAAAGTCCGACTTCATCTTTCGACAAAGTCGGACTTTGTAAAGGCGGCTGATTAACGGCAGCAACGGCCGGTTTTCTTTGCTTTCTTCTTGGCCTTTTTCGCTGGTTTCTTTTTCGCGGTTTTTTTTGCTTTCTTTGCCATTTCATGCTCCTTTGTTTTAGTCGGGACAAGTCGTCCCGGGTTGGTTAGATTTTGTTGAAAAACATTAAAATTCCAATAACGACAAACGCGGAGGCTCCCACATAGCGAATGTGTTCGGGATGCAGGTACTTCCCAAGCAGAGTTCCGGCAACGATGGAAAAGATTGTGACGAGTGAAAACCCCGCAACGGCCCCAAGCAGTACGGCCCAAGGCTTGGCAGTTTTTCCTGTTATGGTCAAACTGACAAGTTGTGTCTTGTCAGCGATTTCCGCGAAGAAGATTGCCGAAAGAGTCGCGGTAAACACTTTTAGATCCATGAGATCCTCCATCAAGCTTTCTTAGCGAGGTGATTTTATCTCAAAATTGGGAGAGGGGGAAGCTTAATAACGAGATTTATGAAAAATTTTTTTAAAAATCAATCATTCTCAACCGATTTTTGAAGAAAATCGCACGTAAAATGCTTGTTTCAGAATTGTTTTGCGGCAAGCGAACCGATTCTTCCAGTTTAATGCGATGAATTTTTTAAGTCTGATCAAAGATCATTTCGATTTTTTAAACTTGATACCTTCATTTTTGGATTGTATTGAACAAATTGCGTGACAAACTTTGAGAGAGGGATCTGACAGTGCTAAATTGCACTAGAGATGGGATGCTGGGATAGGCAGTCAGGCGTGATGTATCAAGCGGTTTTTTAATAAGGCCGGTTGGAAGGTGAAAGTTAGAAAAGGTTCAAAACGATTCCGGCGGCTAGGCTTATGAGCGCGAGCAGGCTGAGAATGGCGAGAGTTTCCTTCATGTCTTTACTTTCCTTGATAAGGACGAGAATCCCAAGTCCTCCACTCGCGCAAAGGCCCGCGATGGCGGAACCAAACGTGATGACGCCCTTAAGATGCATTTCCGCGATCGCGACGGATGCCGCGCAATTTGGAATTAATCCGATGGCAACGGCAAGGGCGGGCTGAAACAGGGATCCGTGAAAAAAGATTTTACCCAGGTTTTCTTCACCGGCCGTTTCAATCAAAAAACCCAGGGCGATGGAAATTAAAAAAATGAAAACGGAAATACTCGCGGTGTGCTTAAGAGGAAAAAGCAGATAAGTTTTCCACCAGGGCTCGTTGTGTGAGTGTGAGTGGCAGGAGCAGTGCAGGTGTTCCCCAACACGATGGACCGGGGCGTGAGGGGCGTGTGTGTCTGGCCGATGAAACGCATCAATCAGATAGCCGGCGACGGTGGCAATGATGATTTTAACTCCAAGAATATCGAGAACCAGTTGCGCCTGATCTTTTTGAGCGAGGATCACGGGGATGGCTTCGTCAGAGGTGGAAATAAAGACGGCGAGTAGCGTCCCAAGCGAGATACAACGACGGGTATAAAGCGCGCTTGCGATGACCGAAAAGCCGCATTGAGGGATGCACCCGAACAAGGCGCCGAGAATCGGCGCAATATGGTTTCGGTGGCTGATCCGGTCGGCGAGCACATGGCCGAATTTATGTTCCACAAGCTCGAGGAAAATATAAATTCCCAAAAGCCAGGGAACGATCGCCAGAACATCCCGCCCTGCGTGAACCAGAAGATGATAATTCATGAGGGCATGCTAGCTTGAAAGTAGAGAAAAATCAATTTCTCAGAAAATTCAACAGGGGGGAAGGATCAGTTGACCGTTCCCTTTTTCACTGCCTTAAGTGGGATACACCCCAATAACCATAACCTTCGTTCAGATTTTCGACTATAATTCCATCCATGAAAAAGTTTTTAATTAAAATGACCATTGTGTTTTTTTTGGCCGGTTGTCTGACAGTGCCGTCAGTTTCCGAGCGGCGCGAAAATGCGGATCGGATTGCTCGAGAAAACGGATTTACGAGGATCTCGATCCGGACAGTATCATTTATTTTAACAGCTTACGAAAAGGTCAACAGCCCCGGCAGTCTTGTCCGAATCTACATTGAAGGGGATGGATATGCCTTTGTGACCAGAAACAGGGTCTCATGGGATCCGACGCCAAGGAATCCCGTTGCCTTCAGGCTTGCTGTACAGGACGATTCAGCCAACATTGTCTATCTCGCCCGGCCCTGTCAGTATACGGCACATGAGAAAGACGTGGCGTGTGATTTTCCTTATTGGACAAGCGCGCGATTTTCTGACGAAGTGATACGTTCCATGGAGATGGCGGTAAGTTCCATTGTGGAAAAGACCCAAGCCTCTGGAGTGGAACTGATCGGATATTCCGGCGGGGCGGCGGTGGCAGTTTTGATCGCGGAAAGAAGATCAGATGTTCGCTCCATCCGTTCGGTTGCAGGGAATCTGGATTCTGATGCGGTCAATGAGTATCACGGTGTTACGCCGTTGTCTGAGTCTCTTAATCCGGTTGATTCAGCGGAAAAAATCAAACAAATTCCGCAGATCCATTTTAGTGGGCTTGAAGATGAAATCATCCCTGAATCAGCTTTAAGTAGTTTTGTCCGACGGTCGGGTCCCGAGGCGTGCCTGGAGATCGTTCGTGTCCGCGGTGCGGATCATGAGATGGGATGGGTTGAATCGTGGCCGGAACTTTTAAACATCCCTTTTAAAGTTTGCAACAAATAAACGGTACAATTTTCATCTAAGACAGCAAGGAAAACTGAATGGCGCATTTTAAGAATCAAAGGGGTC
>Ga0116183_1000898_pt1 | contig 34550 bp, 22 predicted proteins | sample AD_UKC078_MetaG_FD_89753 | JGI IMG/M metagenome (GOLD analysis project Ga0116183, IMG submission 89753) | Active sludge microbial communities of municipal wastewater-treating anaerobic digesters from USA - AD_UKC078_MetaG | ecosystem: Engineered > Bioreactor > Anaerobic > Digestate | place: USA...
GTGAGGCGGACCTGATCGTGGCCAAGCACCGCAACGGCCCGACGAAGACGGTCACCGTCGCGCATCAGCTGCACCTGTCGCGGTTCACGAATATGGCGCGCCAGTAGCTCCTGCTGTAGGTTCTCATTCTCGATGTCGTCGTCTCAAATAAGTTGTCATACGAATGTCATTTGCGACATTTAAGTGAGACTTAGATAGGTCGTCGTCTACTTTTGTCTTTCCTGTCCCGATCGACGAAAGCGAGGAACGTTTGGCTTCGCGATGGAGCCAGAGAATTGGACAGGTATGCCCGGATCATCTCGGGCGACATCCGGTCGGACTCGCGAGTCCGGTCACCTAAATGGCGTGGTGTGAGCATCACGTCGCTGAAAGGAGGTACCAACAACAACAGAGAGGGAAAGCGGTGGTCACGAAAGCGGTAAGAACGAGAAAGCAGCAGGGCGGAAACTCCCTAAACAAGGTCGAGTGCCCTGCATGCCATGTGCCTCTCGGGGAGGCCTTTCTCAACAGTCTGACCGAGACGAAACTCCTCGAGGCTCGTAGGGAGCTCACTCATGAAATCCGAATCGAAGAACGAGCTCAAGTCGCGCAAGACCTCAGAACCGTTCGTGAGGAGTTGGCCCGCACCAAGGCTGCACTTGAGCAGTCCAGGGCGCACGAGAGTGAGGTACTTGCTTTACGCCGCCGGCTACAGGATGAGTCGGATCAACGGGATCTCGAGCTTGCCCGGTTGAGAGAAGAAGTCCGCCGCGAAGAGCGGGCACAAGCTCTGAAGGTCGCGGAAGCGAAGGTGGAAAGCAAGTTTCGCGACGAACGCGCAAAGATCGATGGTCAGCTTCAAGCGGCGAAGGCAGCAAACATTGCTCTAAGCAGGGACCTCCGCGAGCGAGAGACCCATATAGAGAGACTAGAGCGGAACGCGCGGTCGCTCAGTCAGACGGCCGCCGCCGGTCCCCGCCGATCCGAGGAAGGGATCGCGCTGCAAGAAGTCGTCTACGACCAGCTGCGGGAGCGATTCCCAGAAGATGAGATCGAAGTGATTAAACGCGGTCAGAAAGGCGCCGACTACGTTCAGACCATAATCGCTGATGGACGTCAGTGCGGAAAAGTCGTTTGGGAGGTCACCGATGCCAAGCGTTTCCCGGCGAAGCAGCGATTGGCGAAGATTAGAGCGGATGTCGAATATCACGGTGCCACAATGGGAGTCATCGTGGCGAGCACACTCCCCTCCGGAATGAAGGGATCAGGTCTACTCGACGGCGATATCCCAATATGCGATCTCACGCATTGGGAACACCTGTGCTGGCCGCTCCGCCAAATTGCGATACTCAGGTCCAATTCGGTAGCCGCTTCGACGCGGCGACTATCGTCTGGTGAGAGGGCGTTGTACGAATATCACGCCAGGGGAGACTTCAGCGTCCTGTTGACAGAAATCATGCAGATGGCCAGAGATGCTCAGAAGGATGTCGATGAGTTGATGGCATTCTTGGTGCTATGGAGCCAAAGCTGGAAGAACCGGTTTGTATCGGTAATGGAGCGCACCCTGAGGCTCCTTAGTCCAATAACGGCGAACGTGCCGGAATTGAGGCCCCTCGAGCGTCAACTTGGCAGATTGATTAAGAGTTCATTGCTGTCGATTTCAGGCCCCCCGCAATCAAAGTCGCTCTCAGGACCGCAACCGCCTCGGACAACAACTAGAGCCGGCAATCGCAAGAGGACAAAGGGGTAACGGCTCAGACGCGACGACGCGCCAGGACAGCGGCAAGACCAGCGCGGGATTGTTCGCAGTTCATGTAGCAGTCCGTGGCCACCTCCAACTGGACGCCCATCGCCGGCTACCGGTCGGATGGATGCAAGCGCTGGTCATGGATTGGCTTCAATCTCGTTCGACTCAAGCCGAGATCGGCGCGAGCGTTGGTCTTGAAGTCATCTCAATCTGGGGCCATTTCGGACTCGGTTCCTATCTCAGCGCGTTACCGAAGCGCATTCTGCTGAGAAGCGTGATAGCGCGATCAGCTCGGAGAGGGGCCCGATGCGATGTCGAGAAGCATCAAGAGCGACGACGGCGGAATCGTTAGATACAAGCCAGACCATGACCGGATCGTCGAAATTCCCTGGAAAGAAACTCATCCCGCGACAGTTGTCGACGGCGTTCCCTGGCGAAAGTTCCCGTGGTTCATCGGTCAGAAGAACTACTCGGGGATGTACTGGTCGGCCACTGAGGGCAAATTGGTCGGCTACGAATCGCGTCTCGAGCTCGCCAGGCTCACCATGCTCGACTTTGATCCTGCAGTGAAACGCATTGCGAGCCAACCGTTCTACTTAAGCGCAGTGTACGAGGGCAAGCGGATTCGACGCACAATCGACTACCTCGCGCTGACAGACGACGGCCCGCTGGCGATTGACGTGAAGCGACAGGATGAGCTCGATAAGCCTGACGTGAAGGAATTGCTGGGGCATACCCGCGCACTGTTCGAGGCACGCGGTTGGCGATACGAGATTGCCTGCGAGCCCAATGAAGTCACGTACGCGAACATCAAGTTCCTCGCTGGCTATCGCCGGGATTGGCTCTTCGACGAAGGCGTTCTTGCCGAGGTGCGCGATTCCGCAGCCCGCAAGTCGGGTCAGTCGATCACCGCTGTTCTGGATGGCACGCCGGTGCCTAGAGCGATTGCGAAGGCCGCCCTTTTGCATCTGCTGTGGACACACCAACTTCGCGCCGACCTTTCGACTCGGCTGTCAATGAACACAGAGGTGAAGGTCTGAACATGAACGAACGGCTGCCCATCGGGGTCGGTACGCGATTCCTTTACGACGGTGAGTTGCTCACGGTCATCGAGATGTTTCCCTCGGCGCGAGGAAACGAAGTCCTCGTCGAGGATCGCGGCGGTAAACGTCGCTATTGGGTATCGCTGAGAGAGTTGTTGGCATCGGGTCGAGCAAAAGTCCTCGACGAGACTGAGGAGCCGTCTTTTGAACCGGGCCAGGACTGCGCGTCGGTGATTCTGTCCGAGCTCGACCGAGTCGGACGCAACGCCGTGGCCGAACGGGCCGGACACGTCCGGGAAGTGCTCACTGGCTACAAGTCTGGATCTGCCGACCTTGCACTGTCTGGCGAACCCCGTGAGGAGTATCTGCCGGCGCGTCCACTAGGCGAGAAATACTCCGCGAAAGCGACGGAACTTCGTGTCGACAAACGCACCGTTCAACGTTGGGTCAGCGCCTACACGGAGTACGGCGAAGCAGGTCTGGCTTCTCAGCGGCGCACCGATCCGTACGGGGGAACTGACAAGCGTTGGGTCGCAGCAGCGAAGCAGATCATGATCGAACACAACAGCCTGTCGAAGCCGTCGAAGCAGAGCGTCATCCGCCAGACGAATGCGCGTGTAGCGGCCAGCCACGGCGCCGATGTTGTGCGGATACCCTCACGCCCAACTGCCTACCGGATTCTGGACACACTGGAGCGACAGATTCCGACCTTCAGGCTTGCGATGAAGCGAAACCGGGAGATCGCAACCAGACCGAAAAAGGCCCATGGGGCGCTTCGCCCCACCAGGCCGGGTGAGTTCCTGGTCATGGACACCACCCGCCTGGACGTCTTCGCGCTCGATCCGGTCACCCTAAAGTGGGTCAACGCTGAATTGACCGTCGCGATGGACTGGTACACCCGCTGCATCGTCGGTCTTCGACTGACACCGATATCGACCAAGGCGATCGACGTTGCTGCGGTGCTCTATCAGAGCTTCCGGCCACGCCGCGCGCCTGCCCACTGGTCGCCATCCGCTGTGTGGCCTGAACACGGACTTCCCCGTGCAGCCTTCGTTGACATCAACGGGCTCACCGGCGAAACGAAGTTCGGACTCAGTAATCCGGTGGTGGTACCCGAAACCATCGTGATCGATCACGGCAAGTCCTTTAAGTCCCAACACGTTACGAGCATCTGCCAGCGAATGGGGATTTCCATCCAACCTGCCCGCCTCCGCACCGGCCGGGATAAGGGCATCATCGAAAGGTTCTTCCGCACATTGCGCGAGGACCTGCTGCAGCTACTGCCCGGATACAAGGGCCCTGACATCTATTCCCGGGGCGCAGATCCCGAAGGGGAATCCTTCTTCTACATCGATCAACTGGAGGACATGATCCGGCAGTGGGTCGCTGAGGTCTACCACCTCCGACCGCACAGCTCGCTGATCGACCCGCGAGTCCCCGGATTGAGGATGTCACCCGCCGAGATGTTCGTGCACGGTGTTGAGCGCGCCGGATTCATCGAAGCGCCCCGTGATCCCGACCTGGCCTTCGAATTCCTCCAGCCCGAGAGGCGCATCATCTCCGAACAGGGTGTCCAAATTGATGGAAGGTTCTACAACGGCGACGCACTCAACTTCTACCGCAATACCGAGAGCGAGTACGTCGGCGCGGCCCGCCGAAAGTGGTACATCCACGTCGATCCCGACGACATCACCCGTGTCTACTTCCGCGACCCGGCGGACGGAAAATGGCACACTCTGCGATGGACGAAAGCACCCGACCTAGACATCCCGCTCAGCGAAGACTCCATGCACTACGCACGCCAGCTCGCGATCGCCCAAGGACGTAGCGACGACCCAGAGGTCGCTCTCAGCGTCCTTCTCGAACACTGGAAGATCGGACTCGGCGACTCTCCGCTGGATCGGCGTATCGCCCTGCGAATGTCGCGCGAGCGAGCCGCGCTGACCGGAGACCTCGTCACCGAGGACGACCCCCGCAATCGGGCCAAATCTCTGCCGCCCGGCGCAGCGACGAGCGCCCCGCCCACCTATGAATCGTTCGACCTCGTGGACGACGGCGATGACATCGACGACATTCTCGGCCGCACGCAGGCAGATGACGGAGATGGCCCGGATCCAGAAGAGGACTACTACGCCGACGCCTTCGAGGACCAGTGACCACCGCGAGCGCGCGCCGCGTTCCCAGATCGGCGGCCAAGGCCGCCGACACCCGGCGAAGCTCCGCCAAACCGACACCGGAATCTGATCACTCTGAACGACCGCCCTCGCTGGACAATCTGACGTTGGCCCGGAAGGAGGGATGGCGAGCATTCGTTGAGGCTCCACGCCGCCCCCCACCCGAGTCGCTCTCCCGCACGAAACTGCAAGCGCTCACCGCGGCAGCCCGCTCGGAATACGACCGGCAACGTCGCATCTGGCATGCGAATCTGCCCACTATCCGCACAACCCAGTTCAGCGAAATCTACGAGACCCTCTGGGACATTCTCGACAGCAACATGCAAGACGGCGACAAAGCCAAAAGCGCCGTCGGGATCGAGGGACCCGCCGGTATCGGAAAATCAATCTGCGTCCAAGAGTTCGGCCGCGAATTCCACCGCCGAGAGATCGCCGAGTTGGGTGAGTACACCAGCGAGGGAAATGAACGCTGGCCCGTCTGCCGAGTGGGCATGACCGGCAACACCGGCATGAAGGAATTCAACCGAGGATTACTCGGTTTTTACAACCATGCCGCCACAAAGCGCGGAACCGCAGCACAATTCGCCGACAGGGCACTCGACTGCGTCCTGAGCTGCGAGACGCGACTTCTCATCGTCGATGATCTGCACTTCCTTCGGCAACGCACCACCAGCACCGAGATCAGCAACCAGTTCAAATACATCAGCAACGAATTCCCACTCACCATCATCTTCGTCGGGATCGGGCTGCGCGCCCGTGGCCTCTACAGCGACGGCACCACCCCAGCCGACAATGCGGCAGCAGTCCGACGCCGTAGGTCCGCCCACCCACCCACTGGTCGCGAAGAAGGAATTCTCGGCCAGACGGGTCGACGAACCACCGCGTTGACCATGCGCGAGTTCAGTATCGACGACGACGAACACCGCCTCGAATGGCGCAAACTGCTCCTGAGCCTCGAGAAGCAACTTGTTCTCGCCGACAAACACATCGGCATGCTCGCCGATGACCTGTCCGACTATCTCTACGCACGAAGCTCCGGCCGAATTGGATCCCTAACCACCCTCATCGCCCGCGGATGCCAGCGGGCGACCCGCTCCGGACACGAAAAACTCGACCGAGAGCTGTTAGATGCAGTGCCCAATGATGCTGCCTCGGAGGCGATCCGGCCGGACCTCCAAGTTGCCTTCGAAGCCCACCGGCTCGTTAGCAAGCCCACAAAGAACCGCCGCCCCCGCAGTGCCGGCCGTTCGTAAAGGTCCGGACCTGTGCCCCCGACCTCGGATACGCGAACCCTTCCCTTTCGGACACCGCCACTTCCCGGGGAAGCCCTGGACTCCTGGCTGGGCATAATCGCCCGACGAATGGGCGCAACCTGGCAGGAACTGATTGAGGCAGTTCTGCCCGGCACGGCTGCGCTCGACGCGCACAACTTAAGCCACTACATCAACGAACACGAAGCACAATCCATCGCGGTCGCCACTGGCACGAACCCCGGCCAGATCAACGCGCTAACTCTTGCCGGACAGCATTACGCCCATCTCACCATTGATCCGCAACGCCGCCACGTGGTTACCCCGTGGGGCGCCATCACCCGGCACAGATTCTGCCCACGCTGCCTCAAGGACAACGGCGGACGCTGGATGCTCGCCTGGCGTCTCCCGTGGGTGTTCGCCTGCCCCCACCACCTCTGCCTGCTGGCTGACTCCTGTCCGCATTGCGGTCGCGAGCAGACAATTCTCAACGGTTGGTGGCAGGCGAACTCAATCCCCGAACCGTCACTGTGCCGGGAGCTCAGCGACCGGAACGGTGATGCGGTGCGTTGCCGCGGCTCGCTGCAATCCGCGCGGACGCTGCGAATTCCCAAAGGGAGTGCCCTGCGGCACCGGCAGGAGCAGGTCATCGATCTCCTGACACAGACGGACACATCCACCGGCCTCTACCACGATCAACGAGCCATCTCGTCTTCCCAACTCCTGATCGACATACGCGCACTGGCGATGCGCTTGCTCGATGCGGCACCGGCACAACGGCTCCTGCAACGCCTTGGCTTTGCGGCTGAATCCGTTGCCGGGAAAAATTGGATCGCGCATCTTGGTCGCGTCGACGACGCGGGTGAGCTCCCCATCGACCAATGGTTCGGCCCATCGGCTACCGCCTTAATCACCGCTATCGGCATCGCTTCCGCCTTCGACGTCATTGACAGCGCGTCACTCAACGAGGCGGCCGCGAAGCTTAGTGAATTCCCCTGTCGCAAAGGTCAACGCATTGCGGCAGTCAAGGTAAGGCAGGGCCTGTCACCGTCGCCACAGCTATGCGCCGCAGAACTGCTGAGTCGCGCAGAGAGATTCACGGCCTTCGACGATCTGCGCTACCGCCGTTACAGCAGCCTGCCGCGACGCCCCGAGCCGCCCAGCCGAGCATTCAAGACCCTGCTGACGGCAATCCCCACTGAACTATGGCTCAACTACGCCTTGATCATGCTGCCAGGACAACCGCGAATGTGGCGGGCTGGCCGGCAGGTCCTGGCAATCATGCTTGCCAGTGTCGGGTCCGCTGAGGCCGAACCCAAAATCGAACGCGCCTTGAAGATTTCCCGCGACCCGAGCAGCACCGACCACATAGCCCGACAACTCCGAGGCAGGGAAGCCTGGCCGAAAATCGCCGAGGCACTCATCCTCCTCAACGACCACCTCACTGCGCATCCACCACCGATCAACTATCAACGCCGGCGCGAAATCGACTACAGCGGAATGCTGCCGACCGAGGAATGGTCCGAGCTGCGCCCGCTGGCGGATGCCGGACGGATCGGAAGCCAGATCGAAGGCGCCGCCCGAGCCTGGCTGTATGAACGGATCAGCGGCATGCATTGGCGCAGCGCCCCTTTTGCCATGACAGTCCCGGAGAATCGCGGCGCTCACGACCGTTTCCTCATCATCCTGAGCGACGAGCTCCGCACAGAGCTCGACCTTCGAGCCGCTCAGTTTCTGAAGGACTGGGGAGTCGTCGGCGAACCCATCGCCTGGGAGCCGCCCAACGAACTAATCGCACCGCTTATTCTCCCGGGGCCAGAGCTCAGTCGAACACCGACGGTGGTGCTCGACAGCATCCGTCAAGGCCGGGTCACGATCGATGCGGCCGCGGCCGACCTTCATGTCGACCGCACCGTTATCTGCTACTGGCTGCAGAGCCTCCCTGCCGACCTACATAAGCCCAGCCGCGCATCAAACGTGAGAAGCGCAAAATCCGTTATCGACAGAGTCACCCTGCGGCGGCTCTATGTCGAGGAGCGGCGCAGCTTTGTCGAGATCGCGCATGACTTCGGGATTGAGGCTCCCAGAACAGTGTCCGAACTGGCTGTCCATTATGGAATCCCGCGCCGCCGAGGCACACCCATCAACATCGACCCGGAATGGATCAGACACCAGCATGTCACGTGCCGACGAACATTCGGTGAGCTCGCCGAAGAAATCGGCGTCAGCTCATGGAGCGTGCGGAATATCGCACGGAGCAACTGGATCCCCATCAAGAAGCACTCCCGCCGCAAGCTCGATAAGGACATCTTGGAGATCGCTGCATCGCGGCCGGCTACCCGTGTGCTTCTGCCCGCTATGACTAACGACTTTGCGTGGATCCGGCTAACCCGTTTTGCCGCCGCCACCAAGTACGAGCACCTCAGCCATGCGGCGAAGGCCCTGGGAGTTCGTCCGGACGTGCTCAGGAGGCAGGTCGCCCGTTTAGAAGCGGATCTTGGTCAAGTCCTGCTCCATCGGTATCCCTGTCGCGATGAACGTATGTATCCCAGCGATTTTGGTGGAAAAGTGGCGCGAGCGGTTCAACTAATCGAGCTCCGACTGCAAGCGCCCAAAGCCATCTGAATCGGCTGCCTGCTTGAGCTACCCTCGCCGCGTTGCGCACGGATGGCGTAGGTCGGTCGTGCGGGCATTAGAGCCGCGTGGGTGTTGGCCTTCGCTCGAGCGCGTGACGAGCGGTATCAATATGTACCCCGAAGTGTTTGGTCAAACCGGCGAAGCCAGTCGGCCGATGCACTCCGATCCACTCGTGTATTGCCGCGATATCAATCTCCGCCGTGTCGGCATCGGATCCCGAGTGTGCTCCAACGGCGCACGGACACCAAACCACGGGCTCGCCAACAATGGCCTGAGAAGCCAGAAGGTCTGCGGCGTAACCATCGAGTGCGTTCACCAACCCGGCAGTTAGCCACAGTGGCATGGCACCGAGTTTGGTGCGGAACTCGGCCGAGTCAATCGCCCAAGGCGACGAATCTGCCGGCAGTGTCGTCAACCGCTCGTAGACCCAACATCGCACCAACGCCAATCGCAGGCCCCCACCGGGTCCTAGACCGGACGAGCGCGCGATGTCCTGCCACACCTCCAGGGGAAGCAGGTCATGATGTGGCACGGTCCGGCGCCGCCGGTAGTCGATAGGCGGCGGACGCCCGTCGATGAAGTCAGCCCACGTTGCGATAGCTGAGCGGATCGCCTCCCACTGAACGGAGGTTTGCAGAAGGCGGGCGACCCGCGATACGCGGCGCGGTGTCGTCGCGGACCCCAGTGCCTCGATCACTTCATCGAGCGGTGTCGGAACGCCGGCCAAGGCGATCAGTACGGGCAGTGCCGAGCGCAGTTCTCTCTGGCCCAGACCGCGATGTCCCAGGGAAAGACTCCAACACGGCCAGGCCATGGTTGGCAGCCGGGCCGCGCGGCGCGCGCTGCGGTCGAGGTTCGACACCGAGCAGGCGGTGTAGCGCAGCTTCTGCAGTGGCGTCTTAAGCCTCTTTAGGGCGGAATGTTGGACCGCAGACAACACGCCGCTGATGCCGCGACCCCAACCGATCGTGCTTGGTCTGACCGCCGAGCCACGTGCTCGGCTTGAGTCAATAAGCCAGCCAAGTCTCCCGGCCGCGTCGTCGACGGTGGAGGCCGACAACACTGACCACGCGGCGGTCACACCGGCAGCTGCGGTCGACGTTGGGGCGGTTGCCGTGACTCGGGAGTGCCGGTCGCCCCGGTCAAGGATGTACTGGTCCACGAGGTCCCTGGGCAGCACTGCGTACAGATCCTCGTCGCGCGCGTAGCGCAGCGTTCGGCCCCCGACGGCAGCGACGTCGGCGATGAACGCAGCGAATGACACTCCAAAGCCGCGGTAGGCCCCGAAATCGGCACTGCCAGAGCTCAGCGTGTCGAGCACCGCGCGTTGAGCATCGATTGCCACGTGGTCCGGCGGTAATGCGAGCACCTTCGCCTTAGACAGGTCGCCGTCGCAACGCGTTGTGTCGCGTCCGTGAGCTCCGCTGTCCTTCCTGGTGCATCGCCGAGGTTCCGGAATCAGTGCGGCTGGCACGGCGCCCCCACGCTGGTATCGAAAGCATTTTGGGCACCTGTCCGCCAATAGACAGGCGTGGAGGGGGCAGGCGAAGGCCCAGCGCAGCCGCCACCAAAGCAGCCAGCGGCCGCTGTTCTCCGACAAACAGGAAGGGCAGAACCGTGACCGGCCTTCACGCAAGAAAAGCAGCGTCTCCCTAGAGGAAGCAGGAAGCCCGGAACTGTCGGTCAGTCGAGCGTGCAGGCCGGCAAAGGTCATCGCCGCAACGCGCTCGGCCGAGACGCCTGTTGCCGTCGAGATCGCTGACAACTGCGGACCGCTTAGGCCGCGAAGCCAGCGGCCGATGTAATCGCGTGGGAGGTTTTCCGTAGACGAACCCAGCCCAACACTTGTCACCACCTCGCCCCAAGACGCCGACATCCGTGCGGCCAACGCTTCCAACCAGGAATCCAACGCTTCGTCGTCCACGGGCGGGACCCTGAGCGGCAGGGTGCGCACTCCCGCAATGTACTACTAGTAGGGCAGACAGGCGGCGGCACGCGCGGATTACTGGTCTGCGTGCCAACCCGACCTAGCCAGAACAATCCGGAGCGGGTTGCTCGGTGGCAACACTCGAGGAAAACCGTTGGTCACAACGTCCGAGTTCTGCGACAGCAGCGTGGCATGACCCAGGAAGAGTTGGCGTTGCGGTCCGGAGTGACCCGAAATGTCCTAATCGACGTCGAACACGGCAAACGGGGGCTTCTCTATGAGCGCCTCGTCGATCTTGCCGAAGCCCTGGATGTACCGGCTGGCACGTTGTTCGAAGAGACGCCCGACGCCGATTAGAGGACCCCGGACCGGGCAAGGCAGCTCGACGTGTCGGATCGGTTCAGCAATATAGGGACTAGCGCCACGGGGAACGCTGGGCCGATCTAGGGCACTTCCTGGCGTGCACGCCGGTATGTTCGTGCTGTTCAGCGGTTTCATCACCCGCGGACGAGCTGATGCGGTGGATCGGAGCAGCAGGGGGAGGAGACGGACTTGGACATCTTCAAGGTCCACCGGCAGCTAATCGACGACTACAAGTCCTTCACCACCAGCTCAGTGACGCCGCTCGACCCGAGAATCGCCCAGTACGTCCACGACGAACTCGCCGATGGCAAGCAATGGCCCGAGCCCTGGCTGTCGCTGAATCCGACCTTTGCTTCCGGCGGCTCGATCGACGACCTTGTGGCTGAAGGGCTGCTCCACAAGGAATGCGCCAGGATCTTCAGGCCCAAGAATGACATCAACGACACGGGCGACCGTTCCATCACGCTGCATCGCCACCAGCGCGAGGCCATCGAAATAGCCCGATCCGGCAAGAGCTACGTCCTCACCACGGGCACCGGCTCCGGCAAATCGCTGGCCTACATCATCCCGATCGTTGACCGCGTGCTCCGGCAAGAGCCGCGTCGGCCCGGGGTCAAGGCGATCATCGTCTATCCGATGAATGCTTTGGCCAATAGCCAGGTCGGTGAACTGGAGAAGTTCCTGCGCTTCGGCTACGGCGACGGCAAAGAACCGGTCACCTTCGCCCGGTACACCGGTCAGGAGCGGGGCGAACAACGCGCGGCCATCCTCCGTAATCCGCCGGACATTCTGCTCACCAACTACGTGATGCTCGAGTTGATGCTCACCCGTCCTGAAGAGCGTCGGAAACTGGTTGAGGCGGCCAAAGGACTGGAGTTCCTTGTTCTCGACGAACTCCACACCTATCGCGGACGACAGGGAGCGGACGTCGCAATGCTCGTCCGCCGAGTGCGCGACGCATGCAGCTCACCTGACATGCAGTGTGTGGGTACCTCGGCGACGATGGCTAGCGCCGGCACTGAAGCCGATCAACGTCGCGTTGTTGCCGAAGTGGCCACGGGATTGTTCGGGACGGAAGTCACCCCCGACCGAGTAATCGGCGAAACTCTCGACCACGCCACTTCCGGGGTCTCCGACGATGTTGATGAGCTGTCCCGGGAGATTCGGGCCGGCGGAGCGGGCGGCAGCTATGACGAGCTGGCGGAGTCCTCGCTGGCATCGTGGATAGAGACGACGTTCGGACTGGCGCTGGAGCCGACTTCGGGCCGGGTGATCCGGCAAAAGCCGGCCCGGGTGCGTGAGTCCGCAGCACGGTTGGCGGATCTGACCGGCCGAACCGTGGATGAAAGCGCCGAAGCGATCCGCGCCACGCTTCTGGCCGGCTCCGCTGCTCGCAATCCCGAAACGGGCCGCCCCCTGTTCGCGTTCCGCTTGCATCAGTTCCTCTCAAAGGGCGACACCGTCTACGTGTCGATCGAGGAGGAGGCACGGCGGCACGTCACCTCGCAGTATCAGATTGCGGTGCCCGATCAACCGGACCACGTGCTGATGCCGTTGGCGTTCTGCCGGGAGTGCGGTCAGGAATACATGGTGGTTTCACGGACCACCGAGGGATCCGAGGTGATCTACCGGCCACGACGCGACCGCGATGCGAGCGGCGGTGATCAGGCCAACGGCTACTTGTACGTCTCCACTCCACAGCCTTGGCCGCTGGATCCCCTGCTGGAGGGCCGACTTCCGGATTCGTGGCTTTCCGACGGAGAGGTGACCGACCGCCGGCGCCCGTACTTGCCGCGACGGGTGAAGGTTGACGTCGGCGGTAGTGAGGTGACAAGTGGGGGCATCGACGCGGCATTCGTCCCGGCACCGTTCCGGTTCTGCTTGCGCTGCAAGGTTTCCTACGAACAGGCGCGCGGCAGTGACTTCGCCAAGCTTGCGACGCTCGATGCCGAGGGGCGAAGCTCCGCGGTCACGGTGCTGAGCACGTCTATCGTGCGATCGCTGGACAAGATCCCACCCGAGGAACTCAGCGCGGAGTCCCGGAAATTGTTGACCTTCGTCGACAACCGTCAGGATGCCAGCCTCCAGGCGGGGCACTTCAACGACTTCGTCCAAATGGTGCAGTTGCGTGGCGCGATCCAACGGGCTTTGCAGAACGGCAGCCTGCGACACGACGACGTCGCTCAGCGAGTCGTCGAAAGCCTGGGACTGCGGTTCGAGGACTACGCCGCCAACCCCGAAGCCGTCTACGGTGCGCGGTCGGCGGCCGAGCGCGCCTTCAAGGAGTTCATCGAGTACCGCCTGTATTCCGATTTGCAGCGAGGTTGGCGCATCACCATGCCCAATCTGGAGCAGACGGGGCTGATGCGAATCGGCTACGAGTCGCTACCAGAGATTGCCGCCGATACCGCGCTGTGGGGACGCACATATCAGCCGCTGCGCGATGCTGATGCCGTTCAGCGAGAAGAACTGTGCCGCATCGTGCTTGACGAATTCCGGCGCGACCTCGCGGTCGCCGTCGACTGCCTCACCGACGATGGCTTCGACCGGGTCAAGCGCCAGTCAGATCAGCACCTCGAAGGCTTGTGGTCAATCCCGCCCCATGAGCCCCGCCCTCAGCCGGCAGTGGTGACCACCGAAACAGGCAAACCGGGCGCCCTGCGGGCGATCGCACGTCTGACCGGCCGTACCGCGCTTGGCCGCTATATCCGCGAAGCCAGCGGTTTGAAATTGGTCAGTGGCTCGATGGACAGCGCAGACGCGCAGAAAGTTATCGAGGACCTACTCGCGGTTCTCGATCGGGCCGGCTTGTTGACGACCGTCGACGTACAGGGTGCCACCGGGCCGAACTATCGACTGAAGGCCTCCGCCGTGATCTGGAATCCAGGCGACGGCCGCCTGGGGGCACCCGATCCCTTGCGGAAGGGCTTCAATCCCGACCAGGGGACCCGGGTCAATCCGTTCTTCCTGGATCTCTACCGCAATACGGCACCGGAACTGGCGGGAATGTACGCCCGCGAGCACACCGCCCAAGTGACGGCAGCAACTCGCGAGGAGCGTGAAAAAGCTTTCCGCAGTGGGGAATTGAAAGTTCTGTACTGCTCACCAACCATGGAGTTGGGCGTTGACATCGCTAGCCTCAACGCCGTCGCGCTACGCAACGTACCGCCGACACCGGCGAACTACGCCCAACGCAGCGGACGGGCAGGCCGGTCCGGCCAGCCCGCGCTCGTCACCACCTACTGCGCGACCGGCAACGCCCACGACCAGTACTACTTCCGCCGATCGGTCGACATGGTCGCAGGATCGGTCGCGCCACCCCGGCTCGACCTGACCAATGAGGCCCTACTGGCCTCCCACCTCCACGCACTATGGCTGTCGGAGACGGGTGCGGATCTGCACTCGCGAATACCGCAACTGCTGGACCTCGAGGCCCCCGGCATGCCGCTGACCCAGGACCTCGCGAAGGCGCTACGCGAACCACAAGCTCTCAGCAGGGCGACCGACCGCGCCTTCGCCCTAGTTGCTCCCCTCATCGACCAGTTACGCCAGACATCGTGGTGGCACGAGGACTGGCCCAAGGCGATCATCGCCGGCGCACCAGACGAGTTCGACAAGGCTTGCGCCCGGTGGCGAGAGCTCTACCAAGCAGCACTTGATGACCAAGCCGAGCAGAACCGGATCGTCTTGGACGGATCAGTACGACCCGGGGACCGTAAAGCCGCCGAAGCGCGCCGGCGCGAAGCCGAGGGACAGCTACGTCTACTGCGCAATGAAGACACCGAACTCACCCATTCGGACTTCTACACCTACCGCTACTTCGCCAGCGAGGGATTCCTGCCGGGCTACAGCTTCCCCAGATTGCCGCTAGCGGCCTATATTCCGGGCGTTCGGGCAGCGGTCGCCAACCAGGCAACAGGGGAGTACCTGCAACGCCCGCGATTCTTGGCGATCAGCGAATTCGGGCCTGGCGCAATCATCTACCACGAGGGCGCCCGCTACGAGATCAAGCGTATCCAGGTGCCGATGAGCTCCGGTGGCATCGGCACTGTCGAGACACAAGACGCATACCGTTGCGAATCCTGCGGTTACCACCATGTGCGCCGGCCCGGTTTGGATGTGTGCGAGAACTGCGAAGCACCCTTGAGCACACCGCAATACGGGCTGATGCGCATGCAGACCGTCTACGGCCGTCGCCGCGAACGCATCTCCAGCGACGAAGAAGAACGGCGCAGGGCCGGCTTTGAGTTGCAAATCTCCTACCGGTTCAGCCAACACGGCCCCCGGCTGGGCCGCACCGATGCATCGACCGGTGACGGGGCAGGTGAGCTGCTAGCAGTGAGCTACGGCGACACCGCGACGGTACGCATAACGAACATCGGACGACGCCGCCGCAAACACCCCGCCGACCTTGGCTACTGGCTCGACACCGTGAAGGGGAACTGGCTCTCCGAGCGCGACGCGGTCGACGCCACACCCCAAGACGACTCACTCGATGACGCCGCGGACGCACCGTCGAAACACAAAGTCATCCCCTACGTCGAGGACACCCGCAACATTCTGGTTCTCCGCATGGATTCCCACGTGTCGCCGGAGATATCGACCACCCTGCGCTATGCGCTGGAGCGTGGCATCGAAGCGGAGTTTCAGCTCGAGGACTCAGAGCTGTCCAGCGAAGCCCTTCCCGATAACGACTCCCGAGGACGGATGCTGTTCACCGAATCCGCCGAGGGGGGTGCGGGCGTCCTGCGCCGGCTCCAGGCCGAGCCCGATGCATTGGCCAAAGTCGCGCGAGCAGCCTTGGAAATCATGCATTTCGCGCCGGACGGAACAGACCTCGGACATGCCGATGGCGCGAAGGAACGCTGCGAGAAGGCTTGCTACGACTGCCTCCTGTCGTACGGCAACCAAAGCGATCACGCCGCCATCGACCGGCACCTGATCCGTGACTTGGTGCTTCGGCTCGCAGCCGCGCAGACGGTGTCCACGCAGTCCGCGGAGCCTCGCGGCGACAAGGCGCAGGAGATCAAGTCGCAGTGCGACTCAGAACTGCAACGCGCCTTCATTGACCTGTTGATCCAGTACGAGTTCGCTCTGCCTAACAACGTCGGGAAACCGGTGGCAAGCGGCGCCGTGCGACCGGACTTCGCTTTCCATGCCGACGGTTCATCGCTAGCCGTCTTCGTGGAGGATGCCAGTCCGCCCGACAGCGATCAGGTCGAGGAACTACTAAACGATGCCGGCTGGACGGTGCTGAGGCTTCACCCCGGCGAGGACTGGCTGGCCCGGGTGCGTGAGCATTCCTACGTATTCGGCGACGGAAGGGTTTAGGCAATCATGGGATTCGCCCCTGGAAACCTGGTCACGGCCCGCGGCCGCGAATGGGTGGTGCTGCCGGAGAGCACCGATGATTTTCTGGTGTTGCGGCCCATCGGCGGCATTGACGATGACATCGCCGGGGTACTCGCCAGCGAAGGTGTCAGCCCCGCGTCGTTCCCCCCGCCGCACCCCGATGATCTCGGCGACCACTTGAGCGCCTCGTTGTTGCGGAGTGCGCTGCGGATCGGATTCCGCTCTACCGCAGGGCCATTCCGCAGCCTCGCATCCATCGCGGTCGAGCCCCGTGCTTACCAGATGGTGCCGCTGATGATGGCGCTGCGCCAGGACGTTGTGCGCCTGCTGATCGCCGACGACGTCGGCATCGGCAAGACCATCGAGGCAGCGCTAGTAGCGACCGAACTGCTGAAGGTCGGTGACGCCCGCGGCCTCACAGTGCTGTGCAGCCCCGCGCTAGCCGAGCAGTGGCAGGGCGAGCTCCGCGAGAAATTCGGCATGGAAGCCGAACTGGTCCTACCCAGCACAGTGCGCCGGCTGGAACGCGGACTCATCGGCGCCGAGTCAATCTTCGAGCGCTACCCGGTCACCGTGGTGTCCACCGACTTCATCAAGAGCGCGCGACGCCGCCACGAGTTCCTGCGCACCTGCCCGGATCTGGTGATCGTCGACGAGGTACACACCTGCGTCGCTGACTCCACCGGCGGCAGCTCCGGCCGAACGCAACGCTATGAATTGATCCGCGACCTGGCGGCAGACCCTTCGCGGCACATGATCCTGGCCAGCGCCACACCCCACAGCGGAAAAGACGAAGCATTCCGCAACCTGCTGGGGCTCTTAAAGCCCGAACTGGCCAAGGTCGACTTGGAGAAGAAAGCCGACCGGGAAAACCTCGCCAAGCACTTCGTGCAACGCCGCCGCGCCGACATCCGCCGCTACCTCAACGAGGACACCCCGTTCCCGAAGGATCGCCTCTCGGCCGAAGTGCCCTATTCACTCAGCCCGGAATACCACGCCCTGTTCGCCAAAGTCCTTGACTACGCCCGGGAAACAGTCCGCACCGACGAAGGCGGCTTGGCGCGGCGAGTCAACTGGTGGTCCGCGTTAGCGCTGCTGCGGGCGCTGGCCTCATCCCCGCGCGCGGCGGCGCAGACCCTGCAGACCCGCGCGGCGACGGTTGCCGCGGAATCCCCGGAGGAGGCCGACGCTATCGGCCGGGCCATCGTGCTCGACCACGCCGACGACGAGGCGCTGGAGGCCGTCGACACCACGCCTGGCGCCGACACCGACACCACGGCCGGGAACGCGAAATCCCGCCGACTGCAGGCGTTCCGGACCGAAGCTCTCAAACTCGAAGGCAAACCCGACCGCAAAGTCACCGCGCTGGTCAAGAGCGTCAAAGAACTACTGGCCGACGGGTTCAATCCCATCGTGTTCTGCCGCTTCATCGACACCGCCGAGTACGTCGCCGAACAACTCACCGCGGCGCTGGGCAAGAACGTCACCGTTCGCGCCGTCACTGGCACCCTGCCGCCCGCGGAACGGGTCACCCGCATCGAGGAGCTGGCCGCCATCCCCGGCCAACACGTCTTGGTCGCCACCGACTGCCTCTCCGAGGGCGTCAACCTGCAGGAAAACTTCCAGGCGGTGATCCACTACGACCTCGCATGGAACCCGACTCGCCATGAGCAGCGCGAAGGCCGAGTGGACCGCTTCGGCCAACGGGCCGACACGGTGCGCGCGGTCACCCTCTACGGCAAAGACAACCAGATCGACGGCATCGTGCTCGAAGTTCTCCTTCGAAAACATGAGGCCATCCGCAAGGCCACCGGCGTCGCTGTGCCGGTACCCGACAGCAGCGAGGCCGTCGTCGAAGCACTGATGGAGGGACTCCTGCTGCGCGGGCGCGACGCGGATCAACTGAGTCTGGAACTCGACCTCGAGGAAAAGCGCGACGCGCTTCACAACCAATGGGAATCGGCGGCCGCCCGGGAACGCAACGCCCAGACCAAGTACGCCCAGCACGGCATCAAACAACAGGAAGTGGAAACCGAACTCAACGAGACCCGTGCCACCCTGGGCACCAATACCGACGTCGCCGAATTCGTTGACCATGCGCTGCGCGCATTGCGGTCGACGGTGACCCCGGCCGACTCCGGATTCACCGCGACGCTCGGGCCGCTGCCGTTGGGACTGCGCGACGCGCTACCGCCCAGCCGCAAGGATCCGCTCCACTTCGCCGCCGACCTGCCGGTCGCCCGCGGTGACGCAGTGCTCACTCGCACCGACGCCTCAGTCGAGGCGGTCGCCAACTACGTCCTGGAATCCGCGTTGGACTCGCAACTTCCCGACGACCAGCGCCCAGCCCGACGCTGCGCGGTGATCCGCACCAAGTCGGTATCCACCCGCACCACGCTGCTCATCGCCCGCTACCGCTTCCATCTGCAGTTGCCGTCGCGCTCCGGTAGCCGCGAACTCGTCGCCGAAGATGTCGCGACGCTCGCCTTTGAAGGATCCCCGGCGTCGCCGCATTGGCTGTCACCTGAGTCAGTGGCACCGTTGCTGCGCGCACGCCCGTCCGGCAATGTGCCCGCCCCGCAGGCGGCCCAATTCATCACCCGCGCCCTCGACGGTCTGCCCGATATTGCCACCCACCTCGCCCAGCACGGCGAAGAACTCGCAGCCCGGCTCCTCGAATCGCACCGCCGGGTACGCCAGGCCAGTTCCGACGTCGTACGCGGACTGACAGTCACTGTTGAACCGGGCGCCGACGTCCTCGGCGTCTTCGTGTACGTGCCCCCGGCTGGGGCCGAGCAATGAGCACCGATACCTTATCGACCAACTTCGTTGGCGTCCGGATCGTCGGCGGTTTGCTGCCCGCAGACTTGCTCGCCAAACTCATGTCCGCACAGACCCCGGACGGACTGTCATCCAAAGACTTTCACCTCGCTGCCGGTGAGACCGTGCGCGACGCCGCCAACCGCGTTTGGGCCTACCTACGAGGCGCCTGGACCACCTATCGCGCAGCCCTGGCCGCCCTGCCCGACACCGACGCCGCAACCGGACTGACCCGGGAACGCTTCGCCCTGGTGCTGCTCGATCAGCTCGGATACGGCCGCGTCCACCCCACCGGAAAAGGCGGCCTGCACGTCGGGGACCGCAGCTTTCCCGTCTCACACCTGTGGGGCAATGTCCCGATCCACCTACTTGGGCGCACGGCGCTAGATACCCGGACCAAGGGGGTGGCGGGGGCGGCCGGCGCCTCCCCGCAGTCGATGGTTCAGGAGCTTCTGAACCGATCAGATGACCACCTGTGGGGCGTCCTCGCCAACGCCACCACCCTGCGGCTGGTCCGCGACTCCACTTCGCTGGTCGGGTCGGCTTATGTCGAATTCGACCTCGAGGCCATCTTCGATGGCGACCTCTTCGCCGACTTTCTCCTGCTGTACTCGCTCTGCCACGTCTCCCGGCTGGAACCGCGTGACCCCGAGAGCGGTCCGGCATCCTGCTGGCTGGAACACTGGCGCCAGGACGCTATTCAGTCCGGTTCCCGTGCCCTGAATTTGTTGCGCGACGGCGTCATTCAGGCACTCAATACCCTCGGCTCGGGATTCCTGACCCATCCGGACAACGCCAAGCTCCGCCAAGACCTCGCCGATGGCGAGATCACCGTCGAAGAGATCAACCACGCGCTCCTGCGAGTTACCTACCGGCTGCTCTTCACCTTCGTGGCCGAGGACCGCAATGCGCTGCTGGACCCCCACGCCGATCCGCAGGTGCGTCGCCGCTACCTCGACTACTTCTCCACTGAGCGGCTGCGGCGGACATCCCGCCGGCGACGTGGCGGGCGCTACGGCGACCGCTGGGAAGCCCTCAAAGTCGTGTGGCGCGGCCTCGGCAGTGTCGACGGCCTACCCGAATTGGGCCTGCCCGGGATCGGTGGCCTTTTCGACACCGGCGCGCTGGACTTCCTCATGGACTGCTCGCTGAGCAACCAGGCGCTGCAGTCGGCGGTGCACTCGCTGTCTCTGGTGAAGGAACCCCGCTCGCAAGCCATGCGGATCGTGGACTACCGCAACCTCGGCGCTGAGGAACTCGGCAGCATCTACGAGTCGCTGCTGGAACTCATGCCGAGCTGGGACCCGGCCACCAAAACCTACGCACTCATCGTCTCGTCGGGCAATCAACGCAAGGACACCGGCTCCTACTACACGCCCACCTCACTTGTGGAGTCGCTGCTGGACACCGCGCTCGACCCGATCTTGGACGACGCCGAGAAGTCCGACGAACCCGAACCAGCTCTTCTACGAGTCACCGTCTGCGATCCTGCCTGCGGCAGCGGACATTTCCTCGTGGGCGCGGCCCGCCGCATCGCCAAGCGGGTCGCTGCTTTGCGGACCGGTGACCCCGAACCTGCGCCTGAGGCGGTGCGATCGGCGATGCGCGACGTTGTTGGGCGCTGCATCTACGGCGTGGACCTCAATCCGCTCGCCGCCGAATTGGCCAAGGTGTCGCTATGGCTGGAAGCCCTCGAACCCGGCCGGCCCTTGACGTTCCTCGACGCGCAGATCCGAATCGGCAACGCACTCGTCGGAGCGACGCCGCGCTTGCTTGCCGAGGGCATCCCCGACGAGGCATTCAAGCCGATCGAGGGAGACGACAAGAAAATCACCGCAACCCTCGCCAAGCAGAACAAAGCAGAACGCAGCGCTCAGGGGAGTCTCTTCGACGTGGACATGGTCGCCGCGAACACCGCTCTTGGCGAGCAGGTGGAGAAGGTCGTCGCGGCCCCGGCGCTGTCACTGGCTGACGTACATGTGCAGGAGCAAAGGCTTCGTGCTTATACAGAGTCGAGTGCCTACCGGAAGCAGCTTCTAGCGGCCAATGCCTGGTGTGCAGCCTTTGTATGGCCCAAGAGCCTCGGCGCGCCGCCCGCGATTACCCAGCGCACCATTGCCGCACTGATCGACGGTGAGGACAAGCTCACTAACAAGCAACATGCCGAGATAGACCGCGTGACGGCTGAATTCCGTTTCTTTCACTGGCACCTGGAATTCCCACATGTTTTCCCCACCGAGTCAACCGACGAGGGCGGCACTCTCAACGAGACCACCGGTTGGTACGGCGGGTTTTCCGTCGTGATCGGAAACCCGCCGTGGGAGCGGGTCAAACTCCAGGAACAGGAGTTCTTCGCCTCCCGCGATCCGGAGATCGCCACGGCGCCGAACGCCGCCGCCAGGAAGCGACTGATAGCGGCATTGCCGTCCTCCCGCCCCGCACTTCACGACGCGTTCGTGGCGGAGAAACGAAACGCGGAGGGTGTGTCGCACTTCATGCGCAATTCCGGCCGCTACCCACTGGCCGGACGTGGCGATATCAATACCTACGCGGTCTTCGCCGAAACCGACCGCGAACTTCTTGGCGGGGAGGGGCGCCTCGGAGTAATTCTGCCGACCGGAATCGCGACCGACGCCACCACCCAGTACTTCTTCAAAGATCTTGTCGACAATGCCGCAATCGCCAGTCTCTACGACTTCGAGAATGCCAAGCCGCTGTTCGAGGGTGTACATCGAAGCTTCAAGTTTTGCCTGCTGACCCTGACTGGACGGGATCTGCGAGAACCAGCGGCTGACTTTGCCTTCTTCGCGCATGACCCGAACGACCTGGAGCGCAGCGGCGTGCGGTTTGCGCTTTCGCCCCAGGAGATCATTCTTCTGAATCCAAACACCGGAACTTGTCCAGTTTTTCGCAGTCGGCGGGATGCTGAGATCACCCTGGGAATCTATAAGCGGGTGCCTGTGCTCATCCGGGAGGGCGATTCGGACGGTAACCCATGGGGCGTCAAGTTTATGACCATGTTTCACATGTCCAATGACTCGCACCTATTTCGCACCCGCGACGAGCTTGAGGCTCAGGGTTGGACATTGCGGGGCAATGTATTCAGCAAAGGCAAGCACGAGATGCTCCCTCTCTATGAGGCGAAGATGATTCACCATTTCGACCACAGATGGGCCACCTACGAACGTGACGGTACCGTCCGCGACGTCACGCTTGCGGAAAAGCAAGACCCAAACTTTGTTGCCATGCCGCGGTATTGGGTGGCGCAGCGCGAAGTAGCAAATAAACTAGAGGGCCGTTGGGATCGCGACTGGTTGCTGGGTTGGCGTGACATATGCCGAAGTACTGACGAGCGCACGTGTATCGCGACTATCAACGGCGAGAATGCTTCTCCGGAGGGGGGCACGCTGCTGACGTTATGTGAGCCACCGGAATCCGCACCGCTTCTGCTAGCGAATTGGAACAGTTTCGCACTTGATTACGTCGCTCGTCAGAAAGTCGGGGGTACGCACCTCAAGTACTTCACGATGCGCCAACTTCCGATGCTCTCAGTTGAGATGGCGGATGCGAAATTGGCCTGGGCCGATCGCGGGGTTCGGCGGTGGATCACGGACCGCGTGTTGGGTTTGGTGCTCGACAATGAGGAGATGGCTAGGCTTGGAGAGGATTTCGGTACAGAACTCGCCGATGGTGCCTGGGATTCCAGCCGGCGCGCGAGACTTCGAGCTGAACTAGACGCCGCCTTCTTCCATCTCTATGGCATCGAGCGTGACGATGTTGACTACATCATGGAAACGTTCCCGATTACGAAGCGCAAAGACATAGCGGCCCAGGGTGAGTACCGGACTAAGCGGCTGATCCTTGAGTTCTATGACTCGATGGCGGAGGCGGAACGAAGCGGCAAGCGCTACGAGTCGCCATTTGATGCTAAGGGCGGTCACCACCAGTGAAGGGGGCAGGTGGACAAGATGTCTGAAGACGCTGGAGCATTTGGCCGGCCACAGGCCGCTGCGGTCGAGAAGATCGGCCGCCGACTAGTCGATGTTGGCTTTGGGCGGAGTGATTCATTGCTGGTGCCAGGTGAGCCCATCTGGACTGCCGACAATTTGGCGGAACTCAAGCGCGACTATTCGGACAGACCAGACGCTGGATCGGGTGGCTTCTTCGAGAAGCTGGATCAACAGCTCGCGACGACCTCATCCGGGGCGATCCAGCTCTTTGCCGAGCTGCTGATCGTCAATGTTCTTCCGATCATTAACCTCAGCGGGGCGCTAAAGCTCAAGCAGGTTGAAACAGTTCTAGACCGGTGTGACCCACCAGTGTCAGTCCCCGACGATGTCAAAGAGGCGCTGCTCGGTGGCGGCGTTTATCACGGCGGGCAGGCATTCGGGAACTACAAGTGGAAGCAAATTGTCTACCTGATCGAAGTGGCACAACACTTCAAGCAACTCCCCGAACAGCGCCGGCTGGATGCTCTAGCTGATCCATTGATCTTCAGGGATGAAGTTGATTCGGTCGCTACTGGTCAAGCCGCGCAGCGGCAGTCGTTGCTGTATCTAGCTTTTCCGGATTTCTTCCTGCCCATTGTGAGCGCCGAACATCGTCGGTTGATGCGCGATGCGTTTGCAGCCGAGTATCTCGACCGGCAGATCGGCGACGTCGACACCGACCTCCACGATATCTATGAAGCCATCAGAGAAAAGCACGGCGTAGTTGACCTGTACGCGTCGCCATGGCTTGAGAAGTGGCAGAAGGCGAAGCCGAAGGAACCTGGGCCCAGCCATGAGGTCAAGCACGCCTGGCGGGTGCACGGATCCAACGTCAAGGGCCAGGACATGGTTCCCATATGGAGGCAGAAGGGAACGGTCTCCCTGGCTGCCAGTCTCCTACGGACAGTTGAGCCCGACATCAGTCGCGACGAATTGAAGACCTTCGTCGAAGAGGACTACAGCTCCTCGGGATACGCGCAACGGCAAGAGAAGCTCGACGAGTTCTACGCATTTCTTGCCCGCATGCATCCGGGTGACCTGGTGGTCACCGTCAGCCAGGGAAACGTGTACTTCGGTGTCATCACGGGTGCAGCGGAATCGGTAAAGAGCAGCGACGCCCGCTCGAATCTGCGCCGCACTGTCAAGTGGTATGGAAGCTCCCTGCCGCTTAACAAACTACCGGCCGAGGTCACTGCCCGGCTGAGTGCGCAAGGCGAGGTCCTTGATCTCACCCCCTATGTCGCGACGCTCGTTGCACTGGCGGAGCACCGGCCGTTGCCGACGGGAACAGCGACCATGCACCTTCCCGACGCCACGCCCGAACTGGCGGAGCGGCTCAATGTTCCGATCGACTGGTTGCAGGAATGCATCGAGCTCCTTCGCGACCGGCCACAGCTAATTTTCTACGGACCTCCCGGCACTGGAAAGACCTATATCGCGTTGGAACTCGCTGCCCACCTCACCACCGAGGCCAATGTAAAGATGGTCCAGTTCCATCCGGCCTACACCTACGAGGACTTCTTCGAGGGCTACCGGCCCAAGGAGCAGATCGGCGGCCAGGTCGGCTTCACACTGACGCCGGGTCCGTTGCGTTCACTCGTCGACAAGGCCAAAGACAACCCCGAGGCCGTCTATGTACTGATCATCGACGAGATCAACCGCGGCAACCTCGCCAAGATCTTCGGCGAGCTCTACTTCCTGCTGGAATACCGAGACCGCTCAATCGACTTGCTGTATTCCGCGGACAACACCGAACCGTTCTCGCTGCCCAGAAACATCCTCGTCCTGGGCACGATGAACACCGCCGACCGATCCATCGCGCTCGTCGACGCCGCCATGCGTCGGCGGTTCGCGTTCCTTCCGCTACATCCATCGGAGAGCCCAACCAACGGGGTTCTGCGCAAATGGCTGAAGGCCCAAAACCACGCTGCCGAATCTGCCGAACTGCTTGAGGTCCTTAATGCCCGCATTGAGGACCCGGACTTCAAGATCGGCCCGTCCTACTTCATGCGGCCGGCTGTGCACAATGCCGGCGACAAAGGACTGGAACGAGTTTGGCGCACTGCGATCCTGCCGCTGCTCGAAGAGCACCACTACGGTGACGGCACGGACGTGCAGACCCGTTACAGCCTTGACGCGATAAGGAAGGCGTTGGAGGCCAAGAAGGGAGCACCCGTCCTCGCAACTGAAGAAGTCGACGATGTCATCGCCACCGCTGATTCTGACTGAGGGCGAAGCTGCCCAGACCGTCGCGCTGACAGACGCGGAGTATCTGGCCCTGCAGCAACTGGCATTGGCCAACGTCACGCCCACGCTGGATCGCGGACTCTATGACGTGGTTCCGGCACGCAAGATCGGCGCTGTCACGATCGGAGAGCGCCAGGTCATCGTGCGCCCGAAGATCGCTGACCTCAATCGCCTGGTTTTCATGCTCGGGTACGCCAAGGATCCCGGGATTTGGCGCGACGACTTGGTTGACCTGTCGAGCGACGACGAATTGCTCCCCGCTCTGGCAGAGGCATTCAGTCGGCTTGCGTTGGCGGCCGTCGAGCAAGGTTTGTTGCAGGGATACCGGACAGTCCAGGAGACCCTGCCGGTCTTACGCGGCCGGATGCTCGCCGGCGAGCAGATGACTCGCCTGTACGGCCTGCCCATACCGCTCGCAGTCGAGTACGACGACTTCACTGTCGATATCCCTGAGAATCAGCTGCTCCTGATGGCACTGCGGAGGCTCCTGGTCGTGCCAAGGATCAGCATTCAGGCGCGGCGCCGACTGCAGCGGCTGCGACTGACTCTCGCTGACGTGAACGCTCCGCCACGCGGTGCCGGTCTGCCTACATGGCGACGGAGCCGACTGAATGTGCGCTACCAGTCGGCGCTGGCACTAGCCCAGATCGTTCTTGCCGCAGAGTCATTCGAGCACCACGTCGGCGATCTGCGTGTCACCGGATACATGTTCGACATGTGGCGCGTCTTCGAAGACTTCGTGACAGTGGCACTTTCGGAATCCCTTAGGAGCTACGGGGGCCGCAGCATGTGCCAGAAGTCGTTGAGTCTGGACGTTCGTGAACGGGTGACTATGAAGCCCGACCTTATGTGGGAGGCCGGTGGGACGGTCTTCGCCGTAGTGGACGCCAAATACAAAGCCGAGAAGCCGGAAGGCTTTCCCAATGTCGACCTCTATCAAATGCTTGCGTATTGCACAGTTCTTGGTCTAGATGAGGGCCACCTCATCTATGCAAAGGGAAATGAGCCGGTCGATCGGCACACGGTGCAGGGGAGCGGTGTGGTGATCCACTGTCATGCTCTCGATTTGAGTGCTGCTCCCGCAAAGATGTTGCGCCAGGTGGACTACCTGGCCCGGTTGGTCTCACTGGCGATCGCAGCGTAATCCGATGGAGAGGTAGAAAAGTGGCAGCAGGAACCACGTTCCGTTTGGACACCGCCGAACTCGCAATGGAGTCCGGCTGGCACGTCCAGTCGACTGATCACACCGATGAGTTCACTCGGGCGGACGTTGCCATCACGGCGCACTACTCGGAAAGCGATGAGATCGACAGCGTCGTGAAACGAGGGCCTAACGGCGATCACGAAGACATGGAAGGCCGCACCTCGGGAAAACTTGGGCTGCTCCGCTTCTGGCTGAGCGGCCGGGCGCCGACCGCAGGCAAGGTGTTGCCGCCGGCACGACTCGGTACGGGTAGCTTCGCCCAGAAGCCGGGAGACTGGACCCGAGAAGAGTTCATCAACGCTGTTGAGGACCCCAATGACCGCGCCTTCCTTCTGAGGCTCCTGGAGCTGGCTGATGCCAACGACGAGTTGCCGACGGCCGGACCGGCGCCGCGCATCTTCTTCGGGAAGCGGCCTGGCGGGGCAGTGTTCCTCTACCACTTTGGGCGCAGGCACCCGCCTTACAAATTTTCTGTCAAGAACGGGAACCTGATGATTGCCGGTTGCTGGACCAGGTTTCCCAAGGTCGAGGGAGATCCAGGATTCGCCGACCTTGCATCAATGCTGAACCTTGATGAAAAGAAGTCCGCGAAGGCTGTTTCCGTCGCCGGGCTCGACCCCGACGACGTCTGGGAGGTGGGCGAGACGGTTTCGCGGGCAATCAATGGATAGACCAGCCGCCTGAGAGGCTTTTTTCCGCTTTCGTCGGCGCTAACCCATATCTGCTGGGGCGTAGAACGTGCGCAGCGAGACGAGGGCGCGAGTTCGTGAATCAGTCTGCTCGTAGTTGTCGAGAAGAGCTTTCGTCAATTCCTCGAGCGTCCAAAGGGTCAGCGGAACCGAGGACCGATCGGCCTCGTAGCGCGCATCTTTGGTGAAGCCTCCAGTGCTGACGTAGAGCCCGCGGTCGTCTTTGTGGCGGCCGCCCAGAAAGCTGCGGAGGTCCTGGCTTCCCATGGTGCCTTTGCGGTGCTTGACTTCAACGACGATCCTCGGTTGCTCAAATCCGAATCCATCGGGTGACGCGAGAATGTCGCGACCAAGGTCGGATCCGGGCGGCGATACCTGGGTTTTGTAGTTCATGGCTCGTAGGATGCCTGCTACCAACTCTTGCATGTCATCCCAATCAAGCTGGCTGACTTGATCTTTGATGCGTTCAAAGGCCAGTGCTTCAATATTCCGCAAGGGATCTTCGACGCCGGGGTCTTCGTCACGTTCCTGAGGCGCCAGCGGCTCTCCCAGCGATGCTGCCAGGACTTCATGGATAGCGGCTTCTGGCAGCTTGAACACAGTCATGATCGACCCGAGTGTGTTGCGGGTCGCGACGCTCAAGTTGTCGCGATCCACTTCAGTCGCTGACCAGTCGACGGACCGCGATATGTCCATGCTGATATTCGGCCGATCCGGGTAGTAGCTCGACTGCCCGGTGACGGTCCCTATCAAATACTTGCGGGTGGTCGGGGAGTAGGTGACTACCAGGTCGCCTTGCTGAATTTCGTTGACGAAGCGGTGGACCTGAGATACCGCCATCTGTGCGGACTGTGGTTTAGTCTCAGGGTGCGCGCTGCAATAGGCCTTTGTCAGCGTCTTCCGGTCAGCTCCTTGCGCAGCGATCTCGGCGATCTCTGTCCAACCGATACCGACTGCTTTGAGATCCCGGAAGTCGTCGTAGCGCTTGCCGCCGTCGCTCCGCACCATCCAGGCCGACTTCAAAGGCTTGCCCATTTACTGCTCGCTCCTCTTTGCTCTGTCGGCCTTCTGCGGTGGTCCATCTTCTGATTTGTCCGAAGGCGCGGCAAGGCGTGTTCCCAGCCGGGTAATTCCCTCGCCCGCTGCTGTCAGAGCCCTGCCAGCCGATGCTCTCGCCTCGTCGAATGCGGCACCGGTTGCCTCCAAGAACCCTGGTATGTGGAAGTCCTCCCACTTCTCGACCTGGTTGCGACGTGCAGCAGCGAAGGCATCAAGCTCTTCGCGCAGAACCGCACGTTGCCTCGCCAATTCCCGCACTGCCCGGTAACGGAAGCCTTCAATCGCATCGGGCTTTGCGAATCGGTCCAAGATTGCCTTGGCTTCTTGATAGAGCGCGGCATCCTCCTTGAGCTGGAGCTTCAGCAGTTCGCGAGACTCGTCAATCGCCCGGAGAAGCTGATCGGGCTCCGTTGACTCGATACGTGCCAGGCTAAGCCGCTGCCACTTGTAGAGCGATTCCTCTGCTACCACCAACAGGCTCAGCGACTCGCCAAGCAACTCGCTTTGGACCGCATACCGCAGCCTCTCCGCTCTCTCCTGAACTGGAAGGCTCTGATCGAATGATCGCAGGACACGGCCGACGTAGTTGCGGAGCTGTTCGATCGTGCTATTCAGCGAAGGGCCCAGGCTCGCAACGGATTCCCAATATGCCTGAGGCAGCGTGCCATGCTCGTCCAAGGAGTCGACCATCTTGGAGATCGTCCGATTGTTGCCGAGAACATCGCCAGCTTTTGTTGCCTTCGCGAGGTCCAGGACGGTGTCGACTTTGCCTTCAACGCGCCGGACAGCATCTTCGACCTTTGCGATGGATTGCTGGAGTGCAATTTGGACTGCCAGCATCTGCGCGGAGAGCGCCACGTTCGGCCCCAAAGGTGTGGGCTTCCATTGGAGTTGAGCGAGGAAGTGCCCATCGTCGGCGCGGGTCATCATCCGGAAGAAGCCATCTGTCCCAGGAATGACGTTGCCTTGGCGAAGGGCCGTCAGGCTGTCGGGATGAAGTTGAACGTACTTCCCGGCGTCGCCGAACACTGCCGCCAGACCCGTGATAAGTCCGACTGTTCTTCCTACCGAAGCCGAATCAGCACCAGCAACTTGCATCGAGCGCCCAGCAACGTGTCTCAACCGCTGCAGATAGTTTTCGACCGCGACGGGGTCGCCGCCGACCAGTAAGCCCTCGTCGTGGAGAGAAACCACCACTTCGTCGCTTCCGTTCACCGCCGGAAGGTTCGACGCCCCGTCGCCATCCACCATTTGCCCCCTAGAAGTCACTACGAATACTAATTCGACCTTCCGACAGCCGACAGCGGTTACACAGCCTCGGGCTATTCACGGCCTGGTCGCTCTAATGCAGGTCAAGGCCCCGGCACCGCGGAAAACGCTTCGGTGATTCCATGGGGTCATGGCCCTCGACAACCCACTTAACCAGCGTCAGCTTGACGTCCTGAACTGGATCAACGCCGGATGCCCGGACGGTCGTTGGACCGACTACACCTTCAAGACCACCGCGCAGTCGCTCGCTTCCCGGAGACTCGTCACCGTCTCTAAGCGTGGAGGAACCTGGAAGGCCGCGATCCTGCCGGCCGGGGCGCACTACCTTGCGACGGGTGCATATCCGGCAGGCCACTGGACGCGGCCAAGAAGAACTGCATCCGAGAGGGTCCAGCAGGTGAAGACCTGGGCCGCTCCGAGTCAGCCCGTGACGCCGGCGCCGAGACTACCGAAGAAGGCCATCGGCGCCTCCTCCGAGGACGGGGGACTAACACCGACTCGCCAACTCGTGCAGGACATCGTGGCTGCGGGCGGTGTTCTCGAGGTCGACACCTCCGACGACAACAGGAGTTTCACCAGTCTCGTCGGCATCATCAACCGCCGAGGGATGGCCCCAGACGGCCAGGAAGTGATCCTCACTCGTGCGCGTCACAACAGGGTGATCATGCGGCTATCGACGGTATCGGACTGGAAGACAGATCCGCCGTCGAAAACCCTTGCTGCAGAGCGAATCGGACGCTGGCACCCCATGGTCGCTGCACTCAGGAAGGAGGGCAGGCTGGATTCGATCAGCCGAGACCTCCGTCCCAAAGCCTTTAGGCTGCTGCACGCCATAGCGCACGAAGCGGAATCGCGCGGATACAAAGTGCGTGTTCCTGAGCGAAATCGACACGGCTATCTCGAGGATCGGACGCGCCTAACGGGTGACTTGATCATCGTCATGCCCGAGATCGAATGTTCCGTGAAGATAGTGCAACCCACGGATCGGGTTCCGCATACTCCAACAGCCGATGAGCTTGAACGCCAGCGAAAGTACAACAACTGGCCGCCGCCGCAGCATGACTATGTGCCGGCGAATCGCCTGAACATGACCATCGACACTAATAGCCGATACGCGTCGAAAATTACCTGGAAGGAAACGAAGACGCTGAAGCTCGAGCAGCGTCTTCCGGATGCATTAATCACCATGGAGCGCTGGGCTTTGGTCCATGCAGAGGAGACCGAAGCGGCCCGGCTTGCCGAGATCGCGAAACGAAAGCGGCAAGAGCGCGAGGATGAAATCGCCCGAGAGGCCTACGTCCAAGATGCATTGGGTCAACGGCTGCTGGCGGACGCGGAGGCATGGGCAACTGCTGCAAGACTCCGGGAATACCTCGTCGTCATGGCCGAGCGTGTGGAGCGCATAGGTGACCCAGAAGAGCGGACGGCCGCCGAAGAATGGCTCGACTGGTGTCGGAGATACGCGATTGAACAGGATCCGCTGGGGCGGCCTATTCGTAGGCCGCGTGTCAAGCCACCGGGTTACTCGGAATTGCAGGAGTTCCGTGGCCGGCTTGGCTTCGGTTGGCGCCATTGATGCCAGGCCCGGCACTTCAAAAGAAGCGGGTTCGATGGCGGTGCTACGGCATCGGATCACGGCTGAACAGGTAGTTAGCCCTTGTCGGTGCCTGCTGCTAGAGATATGGACAACGCAACCGAAGGGGGAAATCATGGCGGATAGAGCGCCAGTGAAGATCGTTAGGGACCAGTTGGTGATGGGTCCGGTGACGGTCGAGTTTCAACGGACCCTGCGGATTCCCGAGACGGGTCTGCATCACCTGCCGCCGGGTCTTGGGCGGTTTCCGTTGCGGCGGGTGGAGGACTATCCCGATACCGTGCCGCCGGAGTGGCTGGCCCGTGGTGGGGTGATGTTGCCGATTTATCAGCGTGAGGCGATGTGGTTGTCGTTCGATGCTTCTGAGCCCGCTGCGTTGCAGGTCGGGGTGGGCAAGGTGTGTTCGGTAAGTGGGCTGCCGTGGATCGAGCACCTGGTCAAGGATCCGCAGAACTATGTTGTGCTGCCCGATCAACCGTGGCTGGACGGGATCAACGCCGGGGATGGTTTCATCCGCCAGTTCGTCGCGGTGCCCCTCGGGTCGGGAGCCACCGTAGAAGGACAGGTGACCGGGCAGGAGACCCACGGCGGGGTGCAACTGCGGGCCGTGGGCCTGACCGAACAGGCGCTCGAGGCGTGGCGCGAAACGCAGCGGGTGGCCGAGTCGGAGGTCTGCTTCGAAATGGCCGCGCCGATGGCGTGCCCGGAAGCTATCGGTTCGGCGGACATGGGGCTGGGTGCCGGTGGGCGGATGCGCCAGGAGGTCTACACCGATGACCGCCGGCTCGCCGACTATGACGAGGGCGGCGATCAGCGGGTGTTCGTCCACTTGTGCTCGGCTGCGCAGTGGGCGGCAATCACCGGAGAGGTGCCGCCATCGACTCCGGTCGACCGCGACGCCTATGTGAGTGCCGGCCTACCGTGGTTCGACTACTACGACGCAGATGCCCAGGATCTGGCGCCTTCGCAGATCCTGTCGAAGGTCAAGACCGTCGGCGAGAAGCTCGGTGGCGAGGACGCATCGTTCGTGCCAGTCGATCCCAAGACGGTGATCACGTTGGGCGACCCCAGCTCGAACGAGGTCACGGACGGAAACTGGTAGGCGATGGCGATACGTTTGACGAACGGTTCAAGCTGTTGATTGACGTCAAGGAGCGCCGAGATGGGTAGTAGACGGCGAACAATGGGCCAAAGGGGCGCAGCGCCAGACCCTCTCCGCCAGATTCACGGAGGCTCCTGCAACTGCGCTGCATGTCGTGCCGAGCGATGGTCGTTGAGCAAAGACCGCGCGGGGCGATCAAGGCCGGAAACGCCGCCGAAAGTGTGTCCTACCTGTTCGATTGCCCTACCGGTTACAGGTGTCTGCGACGACTGCTCTCCACAGTAGCCGCGTGGTGGTGTCGTGCGGGTCGGGCCAGCGGTAGGCCCGCCGGCCGGAAATCGGCCGAGAGTGTGCCGCAACAGGGCTCAGAGAATGTATAGCACTAGGCAAGTGGAATGTTGACGTCTATACACGCAACGTGTATAGTCCTAGACATGAACAGACTGACGAAAGCGGCCCGCGATCTGACCAACGCGCGGGACAAGCTCGCGAAAGCAATGGAATTCGCCGCCGAAGTCGCCGTCGAAGCCCACGCCGAAGGTAAGACCGAGGTAGAACTCGCACAGCACCTCGGCGTGAACCGTATGACAATACGAAAGTGGTTGGGCAAGTAACGAAGCACCGCGGTCTCCGCACTGAATCTAATTGAAGTTTGGGAGGGACTCGGCGACCCTGAGCGCCCAAGAATGGAAATTTTTTCTGGTCGCATCACCTTGCCCAGTGGGAAGTTTCCGAGTTTCGTTCCTCATCTTTATCTGACGCTGGCAGTTGGCTGGCCCAATCAACCTCGGCAAGGAGCAACGTGACCGATACGCATTCCTACACGGCAGAGATCGAGAAGATCCTGACCGACAACCAGCGCACCCGCTTCGCCAAGGTGCTTGTCGGCATCAAGGGCGATCTCAGTGACGAAGACATGGCGGAAAAGTCGGCCGCAGAGGGCGAATCCATTCGGGCTGAGAGCATCGCGGCCGTGCGCCGGATCGTTCAGTTGTGCATGAATGATCAGCTCGTCACCGCTCCTTCGGAGGCAGAGGAACAGGCGAACTTCTACCGGGAGCTGCTCAACTACCGACGCTCACCTGAATTAGATCAACACATCTCCACCCGCTTGACGATGCTTCAGGCGATCGGCCCCAACGTAAGACGGACACCGCTGGGTGACGTTCGACTAGGTGCAAACAAGGCCGTTCGGCCCGAGAAGCTCGATCCGCCATGCCCGAAGTGCAACGAAATCCATAGGGGTGACTGCCTTTAATTCACTTGCTTGTCGGTAGAGCCGTCGATGGGGCGGGGAAGTGGGAGGAACGAATGTCCGATCGACAACCAGCAGCGATCGTCGATGTCGACGACACACTTTGTGATGTCAGCACAATCAGGCATCTCTATGCGGTGCCAGATGACTTTCGCGCGTTCACGCGCGCCAGTCGGAAGTGCCCACCGCGCAAGGAGGTGCTGGACTGGTGTCACCGGCAGGTCCACGTCGGCGGCCACGCGCTACTCGTAGTGACGGGCCGCAGCGATGAGTTCCGCGACATCACCACCCGGTGGCTGAACGAGCACCTTTCAGTTCCATTCGCCGGCCTGTGGATGCGGCCCCTTGGCCACTACGGTTCCAACGCCACAGTAAAGCGCGAAATCCACACCGAATTGTCCCGCTCCTTCGATATCCGGGAAGCCATCGACGATGACCCGCCCATAGTGGAAATGTGGGTTGCGCTGGGCATTATTTCCACGTTGGCTCCCGGACTTACCTACTGAAAGCCTTGACGGCCCGGTTAAAGGGGTGCGTCACGGTGACGAAACCAACGTGCTGCCGAGGGCAGTCCGCGATCCTCCGTCATTCAAAGGTCGGACCGTCAGAGGCTGTGCTGCTAAAAGTGACACCGCCATGAGACGGTGGTCCTATGACAAGTGGTGATAAGTCCGGCGTAGGCGCAGGTGACAGAGCCGCAATATGACAGGGGAATTGAGAACCTACACCTGCTTGTAGGTTCCCGATTTTGACTTCATAATCCCAGTTTTGGTTTCATGCGCGCTTCATTTATGAAACGAAATCGGGACGACCGTTTGCATTGGCGCGGTTTGGGGTGACCGTGGTGGTA